>X129_Alpine_Ibex__coassemble_32_pt1 | contig 16553 bp, 11 predicted proteins | sample X129_Alpine_Ibex__metabat2_low_PE_007 | metagenome-assembled genome bin X129_Alpine_Ibex | reverse complement strand
AAGGCGGCATTGTTGCAAGTGGCATCTCGCGATATCTGTTTCCTTTTCCGGCTCAACCACATGGGCTTCCCAAAATGCCTTGTAACATTACTCGAAGATACAACAATCACGAAGGTCGGCCTCTCATGGCACGACGATTTACGTTCGCTCTCCCAACGAAAACAATTCCACGCCGGCACATTCGTCGAATTGCAGAACGTTGCAGCGCAGATAGGCATCAACGATAAGAGCCTTCAGAAACTCTATGCCAACATCTTTGGCGAGAAGATAAGTAAGGTCCAACGCCTTTCCAACTGGGAAACAGACAACCTCACCGAAGCGCAGAAACAATATGCTGCCACCGATGCCTGGGCTTGTGTCATGCTTTACGAAGAGATTGAACGAATGAAAAAGGAAGGATACGAACTCATAACTACAGAACATGAAGAAAATCATACTACGCAAGGGTAAGGAAGAAAGCCTCCAACGCTTCCATCCTTGGATATTCAGTGGAGCCATACACCATACAGAAACTGACGTTCCTTTAGAAGAAGGCGACATCGTCGAAGTGCTGTCTTTCGACGGACAGTTCCTTGCCATCGGACATTGGCAGATAGGAAGCATCGCAGTTCGTGTGCTTACATTCAAGCAACAACCCATCAACCACGCATTTTGGACAAAACGATTTTCTGCAGCACTCGATGTTCGTAAAGCCATTGGCGTTGCTGGTAGGGAGGATAATGACATTTATCGTCTTGTTCATGGCGAAGGAGATAACTTGCCGGGACTGGTTGTAGATGTCTATGGCTCGACAGCCGTCATGCAGGCTCACAGCGTAGGAATGCATGTCTGCCGTAACGATTTGGCAAATGCCCTCAAGGATGTTATGGGCGAAGACCTGAAAGCCGTTTATTACAAGAGCGAGACAACACTTCCTTTCAAAGCACAGCTCGGACAAGAGAACGGCTTCCTGTGGGGAGAAAGCAACGATGATGTTGCACGAGAAAACGGACTTCAATTTCATATCGACTGGCTTAAAGGCCAAAAGACAGGCTTCTTTGTCGACCAACGCAACAACCGTTCTCTCGTAGAGCATTATGCAAAAGGCCGCAAAGTCCTCAATATGTTCTGTTATACAGGTGGTTTCAGTGTTTATGCAATGAGGGGTGGGGCAGAACTCGTTCACTCTGTGGACAGCAGTGCAAAAGCCGTAGAACTCGTCGATGCCAATATGCACCTCAACTTTCCCAACGACCATCGGCATGAGGCGTTTGCCGAAGATGCCTTCCGCTTTATGGTAGATATGCAAGAGAAATATGACCTTATCATTCTCGACCCTCCTGCTTTTGCCAAACACAAAGACGCTTTGCGTAATGCTCTTCGAGGCTATACCAAACTCAATGCAAAAGCATTCGAGAAGATAAAGCCGGGTGGCATACTCTTCACCTTCAGTTGCTCACAGGCTGTAAACAAGGACAACTTCCGTACTGCAGTCTTTACTGCTGCCGCAATGGCACGACGTAAGGTACGCATACTGCATCAGTTGCATCAGCCGGCCGACCATCCTGTGAACATTTATCATCCCGAAGGAGAATACCTGAAAGGTCTTGTCCTGTATGTAGAATAACATAGGAATTCAATACTGTTTGCATTCTGTTGTTCATGAATACCAGGTTCCGTCTAATACTTCTGAATCTTCTTGAGTTTGCCATTTGGGGTGCCTATCTGATTTCTATGGGTACTTATTTGTCGGGAGCAGGTTTAGGTTCGCATATTGGTTGGTTCTATTCCGCTCAAGGCATTGTGTGCATCTTTATGCCTGCCTTGATGGGGATAATTGCAGACCGTCTGATAGAAGGTCAGCGCGTTTTGAGTTTGTGTCATCTGTTGGCAGGTGGCTTCATGATTGCTGCTTCTCTATATGGTTTCCAAGCGGGAGAAACGCCTCGTTTCTCTATTCTCTTTTCGCTTTATGCTCTGTCGGTGTCGTTTTTCATGCCGACCATAGCGCTCAGTAATTCAGTGGCTTATTCTGCTTTGAAGGAAGCAGGACTCGATGTTGTCAAGAGTTTTCCGTCTATTCGTGTCTGGGGTACGGTGGGTTTCATCTTGTCGATGTGGACGACAGACTTGTGTGGTTTCCAGCAAACGCCGGCTCAGTGGACGGTAAGTGGCTGCTTAAGTATCTTTATGGCTGTATATGCACTTACTTTGCCACGCATGAGGATTGTCAAAGACCACGTGCACCGGAAGTCGATTGTCGAGTCTCTCGGGCTAAATGCTTTCCGACTCTTCTTGAATCCAAAGATGGCAGTGTTCATGGTTTTTGCTATGTTATTGGGCTTTTGTCTGCAAATATCCAACGGTTATGCCAATCCATACATCACAAGTTTTGGTAATATCCCCGAATTTCAGTCAACCTTTGGCGTACGGCATGCCAATATACTTATTTCCGTCAGCCAAGCGAGTGAGACTCTTTGCATTTTGCTTATTCCTTTCTTCTTTTCGCGTTTTGGCATTAAGAAGATGGTGCTGATTGCTCTGTTTAGTTGGATGTTGCGTTTCGGCTTCTTTGCTTTGGGCAATCCGGGCGAAGGTGTGTGGCTGTTTTTACTTTCTATGATTGTGTATGGCGTTGCTTTCGATTTCTTTAATATCTCGGGCTCGCTCTTTATAAACCAAGAAACAGATGAGAGGATCCGCAGCAGTGCGCAAGGACTTTTCATGATGATGACGAATGGTTTCGGTGCTTTTGTGGGAACATTACTTGCTCAAGCACTGATCAACTATTACGTCTTTACGCCCCAGAAGGCAGGCATGTCTGCAGAGGGAATCATTGCAGGCTGGCAAACCTGCTGGTATGTTTTTGCTGCCTACGCACTTGTTGTGGCAGTTATGTTTGGTCTTTTATTCCATGATAAACCGGTAAGATAAAGATGAAAGAGACACGTTATTTCTATGCTCCCGATGCTGTTGCTTCTACTGAACTGCCTCAGGAAGAGGCCGGACACGCATTAAGAGTTTTACGATTAGGTTTGGGAGACGAACTTTTGCTTGCTGATGGAAGGGGATGCTTCTATCGTGCCATCATTACTGCCGCTACAGGTCATCGTTGCACCTACCGTATAGAAGAGTCAATGCCACAAGAACCGGCATGGATGGGGCATTTGCATTTGGCAATGGCACCTACGAAGTTGATGGACAGAACTGAATGGTTTGCCGAGAAAGCAACAGAAATAGGTTTCGACGAACTCACTTTCCTTGACTGTCAGTTCAGTGAAAGACGTGTGGTTAAGGAAGAGCGAGTGGACAAGATACTTGTTTCTGCAATGAAACAAAGCCATAAGGCCTGGAAGCCAACGCTCAACAATATGGTTCGCTTCCGTGAGTTTATTACTCAGGAACGGGAGGGTGACAAGTTCATTTGTCATTGTTACGACGAAAACGACATTGAAGACGGTGGTGCAAAGCCTTTTCTCTTTGATGTGATACGCGAAGGAGTTCCGACGACGGTTCTTGTCGGGCCGGAAGGCGACTTCAGTGTCGAGGAGGTGCGACTCGCTTTGCAAAACGGCTATAAAAGCGTCTCTCTTGGCCGAAGCCGACTTCGTACGGAAACGGCTGCTTTGGTTGCTGTCCACATGATGCATTTGAAGAATGAAAACTATACACGTTAAGTCGGCCGACTTAACACGTTAACTTTGCCAACTTAACACGTTAAGTTGAGCGATTAAACACGTTAAGTTAAAAAACTAATCATAAGGATTTTATTCATTGCCCGTTTTTTAGTACTTTTACAGCCAAATAAGATATTATGAAGAAGTATACTTTCCCTCTCGTCTGCCTGCTTATTGTGATTGTAGCAGCCTGTGTGTATCTCTGTCATGACGACGATAAGGCACGCAATGTCTTGCCTAAAGACGTGACAGCAGTAGCGGTGCTCAAGCCTGCCGACCTTTTTCGGGACCTGGGGTTGTCTCTCGAAAAGGTGCGTAAGTTGCCTTTGGATGTAGATGAAATTATGGAGTCGATAGACCTCACAAAACCCATCTATGCCTTTGCTACAGAGAATGGTTTGTCGGGAGTGACGCTTAATGTGAAGGATGCTGCCAGACTTATGCAGATTGCATCTTCTTTCTCTTTTGCAAGCGAAGAGCAGCAAGGATTCCAATGGATTGTAAACAACAGCACTATCGGTTGCATAGACGAGGATAAGATGCTGCTTGTAGGCCCAGTTGCTTCTGCAGAACAAGATGCGCTTCGCCAGATAATGGCGGAACTTATGAAGCAGAACCGACAGGATATTCCTGTACTCGAAAAGGCAGAAGAGCAGAAAGGTGTGTTTCTTGCAGGTACGTCTCTCGGCAATCTTCCGAAGCAATATACGAAGACCTTGCCAGCAGGCACAGACCTCTCGAAGGCATACCTGAATCTTGCACTTCGCATAGACGAGGAAGCAATCAGGCTTTTTGCAAAGGTGGAAGGCGTCGACCATCTTGTTGTGCCTATGTCGCCCATTAAAGGCAGCCTGATTAACCTGGAGCCGGAAGAGCCTTTTGCATGGATGGGTTTCAACATGAAGGGCGAAGAACTTCTGCCTAACCTCCGCAAGCAACCTCGTCTGCGTTCTGCTCTGCTTGCTCTGAATATGTGTGTCGACGCAGATTTGATGATAAAAGCGATAGACGGCGACGTGTCGATAGCATTGCCAAAAGCCGACTTTAACAATCCGGATTTCCTTTTCACGGCAATGCTGTCTAATACGGATTTCCTGAAGAATTCCGAAGATTGGAATGTAAATCGCAGAAGCGATACTGATTTCTCTATCACACAGAACGGTTTCAGTGTATATTTTGGCGTTCGTGAACAAAAACTTTACATAGCCTCCTCGGAGAAATTGGCAAACAAAGCCTGCCGCGAAACAGAGGCAGAAGACTTCCAAGAGGATGCCAAAGGTAAATACCTGACGGTTTCGGTCGATGTAGATAAACTCCTCGAACACATGTTCACAAATCCATCCCTGATGTCCGTCATGTTCGCTTTGCCTCAAATTCGAGAAGTGGCAGATGCTTTCGAGCGTGTTACCATTTCTGCAGATTCTCCACAAAGTTTCGAACTCAACATCGAAACCGATGAGCCGGTAAAGGACATTGTTTCTAAAATATCCTATTTGTTGACAGGAGATAAAATATGAACACCATTCACCTCGATAATACTCTCCCCAATGTCTTTCTTTCAAAGTCAGACCTGCAAAGTGACATTTGGCGTCAGCAAGTTTGTTTCGAGAAAGGAAAGACCTACTTGATTGAAGCAGGTAGCGGCACGGGAAAGAGTTCGCTATGCAGTTTCGTCATTGGTTGTCGCCGGGATTTCGACGGAAAGATTCTTTTCGACGGAATGGATTCGCGCAGGCTCGGCACAAAGGATTGGGTAAAACTCCGACAGAACAACATCAGTTTGCTCTTTCAGGAACTGAGACTTTTCCCAGAACTCACTGCCATGGAGAATGTTGAAATAAAGAATTGCCTGACACACTTCAAGTCAAAACAAGAAATACAATGTTGGTTCGAAGCACTTGGAATAGCAGACAAGATGGCTACCCCGATTAGATTGATGAGTTCTGGCCAACAACAAAGAGTTGCCATGATTCGTGCTCTTGTCCAGCCATTCGACTTCTTGTTGGCCGACGAACCGGTTTCTCATCTCGACGAAAAGAACTCACAAATAATGGCCGACATCATGATGGAAGAGATACGTCGCCAAGGAGCCGGTGTCATCATTACAAGTATCGGCAAACACATGACCTTGTCTTACAATAAAGTATTCAGCCTATGAAACTTGTCTGGAAACTCCTTCGTAGGCATATCAGTTTGCCACAGTTCGCAGGATATGCCTTGGCAAATATGCTCGGAATGCTCATTGTGATGCTCTCGTTGCAATTCTATTGCGATGTGAAACCGGTTTTTAGCGAAGATGACGGCTTAATCCGCCCTGATTTTCTTGTGCTGAACAAACGTGTTTCTACACTCAATTCAATAGGTTTAGGCTCTTCCGGCACATTTTCTGAAAGAGAACTGAACGATTTGAAAACGCAATCCTTTACAAAAAGAGTAGGGGCCTTTACAGCCAGTCAATATAAAGTCAGTTGCAGCATGAGTATTGACGGGGTGGCACAATTTGGAACAGAAATGTTCTTTGAAAGTGTTCCCGACGACTTTGTAGATGTCGATTTAAGCAAATGGCATTTTAACGAAGGCGATGATTATGTGCCAATAATCATACCTAAAACTTATCTCTCTATCTACAATTTCGGTTTTGCTCAAAGCCAAAACTTGCCAAAAATATCAGAAGGTATAGTTGGAATGGTAGAGATGACCATATCAATGCGTGGCAATGGCCTAAACGAATATATCAAAGGTCGTGTTATTGGCTTCTCAACAAGACTTAACACGATTCTTGTACCCGAGAGTTTCATTCGCTGGAGCAACAATCGCTATGCTCCCAACTCAGACAAAGAACCATCACGCATCATTCTCGAAGTGCATAATCCTGCCGATGATTCAATCGTCAGTTACATAAACGAAAAAGGATACGACATGGAGGACGACAAACTCGACTCTGGCAGAATGATGTTTTTCCTGCGACTTATTTCCGGCATCGTGATGTTGGTAGGATTGCTTATTAGTTTGCTCAGTTTCTATATCCTGATGCTGTCAATCTATTTACTTGTTGAAAAGAATACCGAAAAGATACGAACGCTGCTGCTCATCGGCTTTAGTCCGGCAAACGTGGCCTTGCCTTACCAAGTTCTTACTATAGGAATGAATGCAATAGTCTTGTTGTTTGCATTTGCCGGTCTTTCTCTTTTGCGTTCCTTCTATATGCAAAACCTTTCGACAGTATTCCCTCAAATCAATCAAGGTAGCATCTTCTCGTCCATTATGTTTGGCATCATGCTTTTCCTTCTTGTCAGTCTTGTTAATATCTCTATCATTCGTCACCGCATCAATCAAATATGGAAGAACTAAAGAAGTTATATAAGGAAACAACCGGAATTGAAGTTTCCGAAATCGAAACCATTCCAGGCGCAGGAAGCAATCGCCAGTATTATCGTCTGAAAGGTATTGGAGGCAGTACGCTTATAGGTGTTGTTGGAACGAGTCGTGACGAGAATCATACCTTCTGTTATCTTGCTAATCATTTTACTAAAGCGGGACTTCCCGTCCCTCAGATTGTTGCGGAAAGTAAAGATGGATTACGCTATCTCCAGACCGACCTCGGCAACATGAGTCTTTTCGATGCCTTAAATGGCGGAAGAGAAGCCGGAGGACGATACAATGCAACAGAGCGAGAACTCCTCAAGAGAAGTATTGCTGCTCTCCCTGCTATGCAAATACTGGGTGCGCACAAACTTGACTTCACCCAATGCTACCCACAGGAATGCCTTGACGAAACCAATGTCCTGTTTGATTTGAATTATTTCAAATACTGTTTCCTCAAAGCCACAGGTCTTGAGTTTCATGAACTGAAACTCGAAGCATCGTTCCAACTGATGGCCCGTGACATTGTAAACATACCAGGAAGTGCCTTTATGTATCGAGACTTTCAGGCTCGTAATGTGATGCTTGATGCGAAAGGAAATCCTTATTTCATCGACTTCCAGGGTGGCCGAAAAGGTCCTGTCCAGTACGATGTCGCAAGTTTTCTTTGGCAGGCTTCAGCCCGCTATCCGAAGTCGCTTCGCGAGGAGTTGATAAATGTTTATTTGGATAGTCTGAAGCAATACCAAGAGGTAAACGAGAAGAAATTCAGGCAAGGTTTGCAACTTTGTGTCTTGTTCCGACTCTTACAAGTCTTAGGCGCTTATGGTTTCCGTGGATATTTCGAGCGAAAGAAGCATTTCCTTGAGAGCATACCGCCTGCAATGGAAAACCTTCGAGATTTATTAAACGAGGGTGGTTGCCCGTATCCTTATCTTAATGAGGTGCTTGCTTCGCTTGTGTCGATGCCTCAGTTCAAAGCGGAACAGAGAGAAGAAGTAGGTCGAACAGACGGATATATGACCACGGAACAGAGTCCTTATCAGGCTCATCCTCTTGATGGACCTCCTACTCTCTCGCGTTACGATGCACAAGGTCCGTTGGTGGTACGAGTGTTTAGTTTCAGTTATAAGAAAGGAATACCTGAAAATACGAGCGGTAATGGTGGCGGCTATGTTTTCGATTGCCGAAGCACTCACAATCCTGGTCGTTACGAGCCTTACAAGCAACTTACAGGATTAGACGAGCCTGTTATTAGATTTCTTGAGGATGATGGTGAGATACTAACTTTTTTAGAGAGTGTATATAAACTTGCAGATGCTCATGTTACACGTTATCTGCAACGAGGCTTCACAAATTTAATGTTCAGTTTCGGCTGTACAGGCGGTCAACACCGAAGTGTTTATTCCGCTCAGCATTTGGCAGAGCATTTACATAAGAAGTTTGGCATTGAAGTTCATATTTGTCATCGTGAGCAATCTATAGAACAAGTATTAACGCCTGGCAGAGCAATGATTTTTGCTGCGGGACTTGGCACACGCTTGAAACCCATTACAGACTCCATGCCTAAGGCACTGGTGCCGGTTAATGGTAAGCCTTTGCTTGAATATCAACTTGAGAAATTGAAGGCTGCAGGCTTTACTGATATCGTTATCAATGTCCATCATTTTGCTGATATGATTGAGGAATGGTGTCAGCAACACCCAATGCGATGCCGAATCCTTTTCAGCGACGAACGTGAGAAACTCTTGGAGACAGGCGGAGGAATAAAGCATGCTGCTCCACTTTTAAGGGATGCTAACGAAGGTTTTCTTACTCATAATGTCGATATTTTAAGTAATGTCGACCTTGCTGCGTTCAAGGAAGCAAGTCAGGGTAGGGCAGCGACTTTGTTGGTAAGCGAAAGAAAGACGCAAAGATATTTGCTTTTCGACGACGATATGCGTTTAGTGGGTTGGACCAATGTTGCAACAGGAGAAGTTCGTAGTCCTTATCCGAATCTTGATCCGCATTTATATAAGATGTACGCGTTCGCAGGCATACATTATATGAATCCATGTCTTTTCACGTATTTCGACTCTTTCTCCGACAAGTTCAGCATCATTGATTTTTATTTGAAGGTTTGCAATACCGAACCGATATATGGCTATGTCCAGCCTAACCTGCGTCTTCTTGACGTTGGTAAACTTGATTCATTGGATGAAGCGGAAGCATTTGTGAGAGAATGATGTTTTTGCGCAAATTTTCATGTTTTGTGCAAAAAATATTGGTAAAATACTTGCATACTACACGAAATTACCGTATCTTTGCACAAAAATTAAAAAAATGTGCAAATGGTAACAACGCAAATTCCCTCGTACAATGAGTTGATCAGAAAGAGTATTCAAGACCATTGGTCAATGGATTCAATGTCTGACTATGGCCTGTTTACATTTCAATATAAGGATGTGGCACGTATTATTGAGAAGATGCACATTCTTTTTGAGCAAGCCGGAGTGAAACCTGGTGACAAAATTGCTCTTTGCAGTCGCAACCTCAGCCGTTGGGGTGCAGCATTCTTCAGTATCCTGACTTATGGTGCTGTCGCTGTGCCTATTTTACATGAATTCCATCCTTCGCAGGTTCACGACATTGTTAACCACTCCGAATCGAAGATTCTTTTTGTGGGCGACAAGGTATGGCCTAATCTTGATGCCAACGAAATGCCCGGTTTGCAGGGAATCATTTCATTGGTTGACTATAGCCTATTGCATTCTCGCAGTGAGGAGTTGACCAGTGCCCGTGAGAATCTTAATAAACTTTTCGGTGAGAAGTTCCCCGATCGTTTCTTGCCGGAGTGCCTCAATTATCATAAGGACCAGCCCAACGAATTGGCTGTAATTAACTATACAAGTGGCACAACAAGCAATTCAAAGGGTGTGATGATTCCATATCGTGCTCTTTGGAGTAATTTGGATTTTGCCATAAATGAACTTGGACACGAGATTAAGGCCGGCGATAAGGTTCTCAGCATGTTGCCTATGGCACACATGTATGGCATGTCTTTTGAGTTTATCTTCGAATTCATGCATGGTGTTCATGTTAATTTCCTGACTAAGGTTGCTTCTCCAACTATTTTGATGAAGGCTTTGGCCGACGTCAAACCGGTTATAGTTGTTGCTGTACCTCTCATTATTGAGAAGATTGTTCGCAAGGCTATTCTGCCCAGAATACAAGATCCCAAAGTAAGACTCATGTTGAACATCCCTATTCTTGGCGATCGTATCCGCAAGCGTATTTGCGACAAAATGACACAAGTCTTTGGCGACAACTTCTATTCTGTAATTATAGGCGGTGCTGCACTCAACAAGGAAATTGAGCAGTTGCTCCACGACATTGGCTTCCGTTATACCGTAGGTTATGGTGCTACAGAGTGTGCCCCCATTATTACCTATGCCGACTGGAAAGAGCAGGTGGTAGGCAGTTGCGGTAAGAATGTCATTCACCAAGAACTCATGATTGACAGTCCCGACCCTGAAAACATTCCTGGTGAGATTTTGACTCGCGGCTTGAATGTTATGCTCGGTTATTACAAGAACGAAGAAGCAACCAAGGCAACACTTGATGCAGAAGGCTGGTATCATACGGGCGACCTTGGCGTGCTTGATGCTAAAGGAAATCTCTACATCAAGGGTCGCAGCAAGAATATGTTGCTTGGTCCAAACGGACAGAATATCTATCCGGAGGAGATTGAGGATAAACTCAGCAACATGACACTTGTCAGCGAATGTCTTGTAGTTCAGAGAGACAACAAACTCGTAGGTCTTGTATATCCGGACCAGGAACAGATAAAGAACCTCAATCTCTCCGAAAGTGACATTGAGAGCATCATGGAGCAGAATCGTAAGGACGTTAATCCCACACTACCTTCATATGCACAGCTGATCAGCATTAAGGTGATGGATAAGGAATTTGAGAAAACTCCAAAGAAGAGTATTAAGCGATTCCTCTATCAGAACTAAATAGTCAGGTTAAACTCACATAAAATACGCCAGCATCTTGGAGTTATATCCGGAGATGTTGGCGTTTCTTTTATGTCTGATGTTTAGGAAGTTGAAATGACCCGAGTGTAGTTGTCAAACTTGACGTGTATAGTTGCCCGACTTAACGTGTATACTTTGCCGACTTAACATGTATAGTTTTTCTGGTTATTGTTAGTCGTTTCTTGTTTTTGAATTTCCTTTGTAGTATGTAATTGATAAATAACAGGAAAGACGGCAGAATTCGCATTTGCGGAACTCTGCCGTCTTCGGCTGTAAGAATTTTGAGTTTACATAACGGCAGTGTATTGAATGACTGCCGTCATGTAGTGATTCCTGTTTGTTTTCTGTTCAACTATTCGGCTCTTTACAGCGTGTCGCTGAGCGAATAGGGTTTGCCGGTTGTGATGCAACGTTTCTTGTTAGGCTTGCTGCTCATGACGAATTCGAGTGTGCCGCCTGCCATGATGTCCGAATGTGTGATGTAGAGTTTGTTGTATGTCTTGCCGTTCAGGCGTACTTCCTTGACGTAACGGTTCTTGTCGCTGACTCCCGGTGCCTTGATGAGGAAGAGTTTGCCGTTGGGCAAGGTCAGTTTGCAACTCGGAACATAGGGTGCACCAAGCACGTACTGGTCGGAACCCGGGCAAACGGGGTAGAAGCCCATGGCCGTGAAGATGTACCATGCTGACATTTGTCCGCAGTCGTCGTTGCCATGCAAACCGTCGATGTTGTTTACATACATTCGGTTCATTATCTCGCGAAGCCAATACTGACTCTTCCAGGGCTGAGAAGTCCAGGCGTAGAGGTAAGGTATGTGGTGGCTCGGTTCGTTGCCATGTACGTAGCCGCCAAGTATGCATTCTTCTTCAATGTCTTCGTGATCGGCATAGTATTTCTTGTCGAGAGGTTCTGCAAAGAGTTTGTCGAGACGTTCGATGAATGTCTTGTCTCCGCCAAAGCACTCTATCATGCCCTTTACATCGTGTGGAACATGGAACGAATAGTTTGCACTGTTGCCTTCGATGAAGCCTTCTCCATAGGTCTGCAAGGGAGAAAAGTCTTTCTTCCAACTGCCGTCCTTATATTTCGGGCAGGCAAGACCGATGGCAGGATTGAACACATTCTTATAGTTCATGGCACGCTTTTTGAAGGTTTCAGCCATTTCTGTTTCGCCGGCATCGAGAGCAGCCTGGTAGATTGTCCAGTCGTCGTATGCATACTCGAGTGTGTTGCTGGCGCTTGTGCCACAACGGTCGTAGAATACATAGCCGTGTTTGATGTAGTCGGAAAGTCCTTCTACCCACTTGTTGTTTGCCGTTTCCTCCATAGCCTTGAGCATTGCCTTTTTGTCTTTGATGCCAATCTTCTTTGCAACATCAGAGAGAACAGATACGGCATGATAACCGCTCATACACCATGCTTCGTTGGCCATAAGATACCAGATAGGCAACAGTTTGAGAACACTTTGCTGTTGTATGCGAATCATGCTCTCTGCCATGTCTGCGCCGTGACGTGGTTTAATGAGGTTGAGCAAGGGGTGCTCTGCACGATATGTGTCCCAAAGCGAGAAGATGGTATAGTTTGTGAAGCCGTCTGCCTGGTGGATTTCCATGTCATTGCCACGGTATTTGCCATCGACATCCATATAGACGGACGGATTTATCATAGTGTGATAGAGCGAAGTATAGAAGAGAGCCTTCTGGTCGTCAGTGCCTTCTATCTCAAGTCCGGTCAGTTCCTTCGTCCAGTTTTCCGTGGCACGTGCTTTCACTTGTTCAAACGAAAGTCCGGCAGCCTCTGCATTCAGGTTGGCTACTGCACCGCTTTGGCTGACAGCAGAAAGTGCAACCTTGATGGTAAGTTTGTTGCTTTCCGGCAAATCGAAACGGAAATATGCAGAGATTTCTCGTCCGGCCATGTCTGGGAAATTATGGTATATGTTGTTCTTACGCCAGAAACCGGAATACTTCATCTGCTGTTGGTCCTTATATCCAAAATCTTTAATAGGTTCGGAAAGAGAGATGGCAAAGTAAGTGTAGTTCTGTCTTGCCCAGCCGTTAGTGATGCGATAACCCGTCAGCAGCGTGTCGTTTTCAACTCGCAGATAAGACCAAAGTGTCTTTCCCTCGTAGTTGTATATGCCATGACCAAGGTCGAGAATAAACTGTCCTTGATTTGAAGGGAAAGTGTAACAATGTACGCCTACGCGCTGTGTTGCAGTGAGTTGTGCCAAGATGTTATAGTCGTCGAGTTTAACCTCGTAGTAGCCAGGCACACAACGTTCTGTCTCATGAGAGAAACGTGAGCGATAACCATTTTCAGGAGCGTCTGCTGTGCCTGGATTTGTTTGGATTTTGCCCGTTGTTGGCATGATAAGTATGTCGCCAAGGTCAGAATGACCGGTTCCGCTGAGGTGTGTGTGGCTGAAACCAACAATGGTATTGTCGCGATGCTGATAGCCGGCACAATACTCATAGACCTTCCCCTGATACTTTCCATTCACATTATGAGGAATGGTGTCAGTGTCGGGGGAGAGTTGTACGACACCGAAGGGTACACATGCACCAGGGAAGGTGTGTCCCATTCCGTTTGTACCAATAATCGGATTTACATATTCAATGATGTTCTCACTGTGAATTGTCAGACTTGAGAAGAGAAGCGAGAAACATGATAAAATAAAACTTCTTTTCATAGTGAACACATTCTTTTTAAACAAAAAAGGTGGATGCTGTAAGTTTATGCTTCAGCCTCCACCCTTATCGTTTTGTTATCTTATTAGAAATAAAATGATTAAATCTTATGCTTTTGCCACTGCTTCCATAAAGTCCTTGCAAGGCTTGAAGTATGGAATGTCGTGTTCGGGAATAATCATTGTTGTGTTCTTGGAGATGTTACGTGCAGTCTTTTGTGCACGATGCTTCAAAGTCCAAGTACCCCAGCCACGAATGTAAACGTTTTCTTTGTTGATGAGCGACTCCTTCAATGTGTCGATTACGCCTTCAACTGCAGCCAAAGCAGTGGGCTGATCAATGCCGGTCTTCTCGGCTACCATCTTGACTAATTCAATCTTTGTCATATTAGTTTGATTATTACGTGATTATGTAGTTGTTAAGTTAATTTAATGCAAAGGTACACATTTTATTAGTTACGAGCAAATATACCAAGCACTTTTTTTAGTTATTCTTTTTTAGTGAGTTACAATCGCACACTAAAGACGTTCGTAACCCCAATCATCGAGTACCTCGCCCCAGTGCTCGTTTACCAGTTTTACGGTGCGTGGGTCGTACTGATACTTGTTTTTCTTATAACCTTTTTTCTTTTCGATGTACTTTTCGATGTCTTCTTTCGCATCATCCCAACCGGGAATTCCAAGTTTACGATAAATGTCTTCGGTAATGGCCAATGCGTCTTTCTCTATATCTTCGAAGCGTACTTCGTAGAGCGCTCCTTCTGGAAGAATCTGCTTTTGTTCTTTGTAGGCATGATACAGTTCCATATAGTTGCGCAATATGTTTTGTTCCAATTCTTCCTCAGAGATTATATTCAATTCAAGTGGTTTGATGGTGTTGAGGAAGAAGTTTCGTGTGCTTTCGAATGCAGTATAAGGGTTGCGCATCAGATATATGTATCGTGCATTGGGGAAAAGTTCGGAGAGGGCTTTGATGCGACCGGTATGTGGTGGGTTCTTGCTAAGATATTGTGTGCCACCTGTATTCCAAAGGCTTATCTTGACAAGTTTGAGGAATGTTGTTTTGAATTCTTCCAATTCTTCTTCTGTGATGTTGCGGAAGGTGAGAAAACGGTCGCAGTATTCTTGCATGCGATCAGGGAAAATCCAGAAGTTGTAATAATTGCATTGTGTCATGTTGCACAAAGCAAATTCTTCTTCTTGAGGCAGGTCTGGTGCAAGTTCCATATTGTCGGTGGGACGACGGTCTGGCATGACGAATTTCATGCATGGCTTGAAGAATCCTTGCATCGACATGATGTAGTGCGGAAACACTGTCTGGTAGGTTGTCGTGTGACCGAAGTGCTTGTCTTGTGCGAAGATATTGTGTACGAATGTAGTTCCGCTACGCCAGTGGCCGAGAATGAAGAGCGGGTCGTTCTGCAGTTCTTTGTCGGCAAGTAGTTTTTGGTATTTTTTTTCTTGCAGGCAGGCAAAGATGCTGAGCAGTCGGCAAACAAATTTTGTGAGGTGGTATTTTACTTTTTTGTTTGAATCAACGCGCTGGTCTTTTGTTATTGCCTTAAATGTTTTCCAGTCTGCTCCGACGAGGGTGTTGACCGGAAGTTTGCTGAATTCTAATAATCCCATGTTATATTTTTGGACGGATGTATATTATTATAATTGTTATTTCTTAATTATAATCTCTATTCCTTGTCGACTTAGTTCTTTGACTGCCAGTTCGATGGCTTCGTAATGTTCGGGTTCGATGCCAAGTTTTTTAAGGTCGAGTGTTGGCAGATCTTCACTGAGCAGTTCTTCTTCGTTGAGTGGCTTTTCAATCATGCCAACTGCACAGGTGTTGTTTGTGATGGGGTCGATAAGGACGAATGCACCAGTGGCTCTGTTTTGCTTGTAGTCGTCGAAGAAGAGTGTTTTGGCTGTTGTAATCTGTACCTGTCCTATTTCGTTCAGGCAGAAGTCTTTGCCTTCGAGTTGTTCCATCGTGTTGATGTCTATGCGATAGTCAACGGCATTGATGGTGGCTCGTGTTGTGTTTGTGCCTATTTTGAGGAAGAATTGCTTGTTGCGATTCATAGGTTCTTCGTCCATCCATACAAGTTTCGTTTGTATGTTTCTGCCTATGAATGGCAGGTTGTCCGGTTTGACGAGCATTTCGCCTCGGCTGATGTCGATTTCGTCTTCGAGTGTGATGGTGACGCATTGCGGACAGAAGGCATAGTCGAGTTCGCCTTCGTAGGTTACGATGCTCTTTACACGGCTTGTTTTTTTGCTGGGCAGTGCCATTACGGTGTCGCCTTTGCGTATGACTCCGCTTGCCACTTTGCCCGAGAAACCTCTGAAGTCGAGGTTCGGACGCAACACATACTGAACGGGAAAACGGAAGTCGTTCATGTTTCGGTCGCGGTCGATGGGCACGGTTTCGAGGTATTGGAGCAGGGATGTGCCTTCATACCAAGGTGTCTTGTCGCTCTTTTCAACAACGTTGTCGCCTACTTTTGCCGAAAGAGGGAAGCATGTTACATCCTCTATGCCCAGTTGTGTTGTGAGTTGCAGGTATTCTTGTTTTATTTTGTTGAATACATCTTCCGAGTAATCGACGAGGTCCATTTTGTTGACGGCAAGAACGATGTGCTTGATGCCGAGCAGTGAGACGAGGAAGGTGTGTCGGCGTGTTTGTGTGATGACGCCTGTTCTTGCATCGACGAGTATAATGGCGAGGTTTGCTGTTGAGCCGCCGGTTATCATGTTACGGGTGTACTGTTCGTGTCCCGGAGTGTCCGCAATGATGAATTTACTCTGGTTGGTAGAGAAGTATCGATA
>X129_Alpine_Ibex__coassemble_31_pt1 | contig 16685 bp, 11 predicted proteins | sample X129_Alpine_Ibex__metabat2_low_PE_007 | metagenome-assembled genome bin X129_Alpine_Ibex | reverse complement strand
AGTTTAGAGGGCAGGTTCTTCAGCGCCATCTTTGTGTCGTTCTGGAAGTATTCCTTGCCATCGACCATAATCTTCGAGACGCTTTTGCCGTTGATTTTGATGTTGCCTTCGTCGTCGATCTCTGCTCCGGGGAGTTTTTTGACCAGTTCTTCCAGCATGGAGCCTTCGGGCATACGGTAGGCGTCGGCATTGAAGACGAATGTGTCGGCCTTCATCTCTACCTGTGCGACTCTGGCTGTCACCTCGGCCTCTTTCATTATCTTACTGTTTTCCTGCAGGGTAATGGTGCCGAGATTGATGCTTTTATTGTTTTTGGGCAAGACGATGTTGCGGTAATATGTTTGGAAACCCATATAACTGATGCGCATGATGTAGTTGCCGGCCTTGACGGCGGGGAGTTTGAACCTGCCTTCGAGGTCGGTGGATATACCGGCAGACTGCGCACTATCCTTAGGCTGGAGCAACACGACGGATGCGCCTGTCATGGGTTCATTCAGGCTGCCGTCCATTACTACACCGCTTACGGTTACTTTCTGTGCCGTTGCTACAAGCGAGCACAGGCAGAGAATGAGAAGGGTTTGGAAACGATTCACTGTTAATTGCGATTAGATATTACGAAATAAGATTGTCATCCTTTTGACATTTCTTCTTTTCAAAGGTTTATTTTGACTTGTCAAAAAGAACTTTTTCTCCTTTAGGAGAGAGCGGGAAGGTTGTTCCGTCCCAGGCTAATTGTCCGTTTACCCAGGTTTTTTCCACTTGCCAGTCGAATGTTTTGCCCTCGAGCGGGCTCCATGCGCAAAGGCTTTCTATGCATTCGCCGGTCACTGTCCACGGTTTTTTGCGCACCAATGTGAGGTCTGCTTTATAGCCTTTGCGAATAAAGCCTCGTTCCTTGATGCCATAGAGTCGGGCGGGGTTGTGGCACATGAGTTCTACGAGTCGTTCTATGCCGAGTATGCCTTCTTCTGCGAGGCCGAGCATTGCCGGCAGGGAGAATTGCACCATTGGCATTCCGCTCATTGCCTTGCAGCATCCGCCTTCTTTTTCTTTGAGCAGGTGTGGTGCATGGTCTGTGCCGATGGTGCGGACGCGTCCGTCGGTGAGTGCCTTTCGAAGTGCGTCTCTGTCTGCTGCGCTCTTGATGGCGGGGTTGCATTTGATGCGTGTGCCGAGTGTCTTGTAGTCGTCTTGTGTGAAGAGGAGATGCGGGACGCAGACTTCGGCTGTGATTTTTTCGTCGTTGGGTTCGAAGAGTTCCAGTTCTCGTGCCGTGGTGATGTGGGCGACGTGCAGGCGTGCTCCCTCTTCCTTTGCCAGACGAACGGCAAGGGCGGTACTCTGGTAGCAGGCTTCGTGGTCGCGGACGATGGGATGGAAACGGACGTCGGGGTCGTCGCCGTATTGCAGTTTCACCTCTGCCATTTTGGCATTGATGCGAGCCGTATCCTCGCAATGTGCCATGATGAGTGAGGGCGAAGAGTGGAATATGGACCGCAGTTTCTCTTCCTTTTCTACGAGCATTCCGCCGGTGCTGCTCCCCATAAACAGTTTCACGCCGGGGCACTCGGCTGCATCAAGGTTCCTGATGTCGTCCAGGTTGTTGTTCGATGCGCCGAGATAGAAGCCATAGTTCACATGGCACTGTTGCTGCGCCAGGTTGTAGCGTTCCTGCAGGAGTTGCAGCGATGTTGTCTGCGGCACTACGTTGGGCATGTCGAGCACGGTGGTGACGCCTCCTCTTGCAGCAGCCCTTGTCTCGCTCTCCATCGTGGCCTTGTGCGTAAGACCGGGTTCGCGCATGTGGACATGGCCATCGATAACGCCCGGCAGCAGCATTTCCGCAGGAGCATCGTCGCAGGCAGAAAGCCTTTCCACCTCGGCTATACGGTCGTTTTCTATTACAACCGTTGCCCGATAGCGTTCGCCCTCGTTGACAACGGTAACATTCTCGATGACAGTTCTGCAGTCTGACATAACCTTCTCCTTTTAAAAAATCCGCGCAAAGGTACGGAAAAATTATGGATTAGATACGTAAGAAAAAGGATTATTTATCCCTTGTTGCAAAATATCAATCGGACACCCCATCCACACGAAGCAGACTGCGGAAAATAATGCTTAACCTTTCCGGGCAAAAGGGTTAACCGTTATGGGCAAGGAAGGTTAACCTATTTGGCAATAATGCTTAACCCTTATTTTTCACACGGCAAGGCTCTCCGCACAGCAACACTTTCTGCCATAAAAATACCACTCCGTGCACATTATAGTAAAAATACTATAAGTTATTTGGTAAAACCGCCAAAATTTCATACCTTTGCGCCCGAAAACCTATAAAACGCCTTTTCCCACAAGGGGAAACGTGACTTAACGAACCACCACAACATGGAAAGAACTCTGGTGCTACTTAAGCCAAGCACAATAATGAGAGGCTTGATAGGCGAAGTCACAAGCCGCTTCGAGAAGAAAGGTCTGCGCATTGCAGGCATGAAAATGCTGCAACTCAACGACGAAATCCCCAACGAGCACTATGCTCACCTGGTAGGGAAACCCTTCTTCCCCGCACTGAAAGCATCCATGATGCAGACCCCCGTCATCGCCATCTGCCTCGAAGGAGTCGATGCCATCGAAGTGGTCCGTTTCATCACAGGCTATACCAACGGACGCAAAGCAGACCCCGGAACCATTCGTGGCGACTATTGCATGAGCAATCAGCAGAACATTGTCCACGCCTCCGACTCGCCAACATCCGCAGCCAACGAACTGAAGCGATCCTTCAAACCCGAAGAACTCTTCGAGTTGGGCGACCTCAACCTGGATCGCCTCTATGCCGTCGACGAAAAATAAAACCAAACAAAAGCAGATAAACCACCTTAAATGAATAAAATACTAACAACCATTTCCATCCTTTTCGCTACCTGTGGCAGCCTGCTCGCACAAGACCGCATGGCCAGCATCGCACCCATAGACATCAAGATGCGCACCATCGACAGCATTGCACTGGTACGTCTCGGCGAACAAGAATCACTGGCCGACCTGCAATTCCCCGCAGCAGCACTCTACCCCACCTGGAACAACGAATACACACGCTCGTACGGAGTACAACTCCCCGCAGAATATAAAATCGACCTCCGACGCTTCCACATGCCGTGCGACAGCCGAATGGTCACCAGCCACTACGGCTACCGACGCTCATTCCGACGCCAACATTACGGCACAGACATCAAAGTCTTCATCGGAGACACCATCCGTGCCGCATTCTCCGGCAAGGTACGCGTCGTCAACTACGAACGCAGAGGCTACGGCAACTACGTTGTCATCAGACACCCCAACGGCCTCGAAACCGTATACGGCCACATGTGCAAGAACCTCGTCAAGCCCGACCAAATCGTCAAAGCAGGCGAAGCCATCGGACTCGGCGGCAACACCGGACGCTCAACCGGCTCGCATCTGCACTTCGAAACACGCTTCCTCGGACAATTCATCGACCCCGAAAAACTCTTCGACTTTGAGGCAAGAGACGTCAAGGGCGACTTCTACCTCTTCCGCTCCAGCGGCAAAGGCATCATGCTGGCAGCCAGCGACAACATCGTAGGCGGCGAAGAAGAGATGGACGAAGCAACTGCCAACGCACTCATCGCAAAGCAAGCAGAAAGCGAAGCCTTCCAACAGCAGAAGATACAGCAGATGAGAGAAAAGCCACGCACGCAAATACACAAAGTCAGGTCGGGCGAAACACTCTCCACCATCGCACGCAAACGCGGCACAACCATCGAGAAACTCTGCCGCATGAACAACATCAAACGCACCTCTGTCCTGCGTCCCGGACAAATCCTGCGTTACAGTTGATAAAACATCCTACAGCATAAACAAAATAGCCGAGGCCCTAAAGCCCCGGCTATTTCATTATATCCACATATTGCGCTTAGCATTACCGCATCAGACCTAACACCGCATCGACACGCTCCTCCACCGGGAGCGAGCCATCCACCCAGTGTATCGTAAAGCCACGACGCTCCATGCCACGAAACCAGGTCATCTGACGTTTGGCAAACTGATGGATGGCAATCTCCAGTTGGCGAACCATCTCGTCATACGTAAGCCTACCCAGCACATGAAGTGTCAGGTACTTATACTCCAAACCGTAATATATAAGGTCATCCGCCGGCACCGTCTGTAACAGCCGACGCACCTCATCCACCATATTCTCCTGCTCCAACCTATAGCGCAAACGCTCACTGATACGGTTGCGACGCAGTTCCCTATCCACATCCACGCCAACAATTAGACTATCTATTGCAGGGAAATCCCTCTCCAATGTGCCATGCTCACGATAGTAAACCTGAATCTCTATTGCACGAATAGCACGCTTCGGAGTGTCAAGATCTGTCACATTGTGCAACGTCTTGTACTGCCCGAGAATCTCTTTCAACTCCTGTAAAGAACAATCACGCAGCCGTTCTCTGAGTTCAGGATTCTCCGGCACGGCCTCCATCTTGTAGCCCTTCAGCACAGATTCTATGTAAAGTCCCGTTCCACCACAAAGGATGGGACGCCGGTTGCGCGAAAGGATGTCGTCGTAAGCCACATGGAAATCCTGCTGAAAGCGGAACAAGTTATACTTCTCGCCAGCCTCACAGATGTCAATCAAGTGGTAAGGTATGCACTTGTCGCCTACGACATAGTCCGACAAATCCTTGCCTGTTCCCACATCCATGCCACGATATACCTGACGACTGTCGGCACTGATGACCTCCGCATCGCCCAAATGCGCTGCAAGACGAGTGGCAAGTGTAGTCTTCCCCGAAGCCGTTGGTCCAAGAATGGTGATGAGTTTATGGTTCATGTCTGCATAAACATTTCCCCACCACGTACCTTTTTACGGGTACAAGGCAGGGAAACGTCGCTGAGATATTTTTGTTTAACCTAATTTATTCTTCTTCTGCATCCCAGAGGTCCCAGGCATTGTCCTCTTTGCTGAGAACATCTGCTGATGAATCAGCATTGCCGTCCTGGAGGCTAACCGCCATCATGTTGATCACCTGAGCCTCGTTTACCTGCAGTGCAGGCTTCATATATGTCTTCTTCATATTACTTAAGAATCTTTTTGCCGTTAATAATGTTAATACCCTTCTGGAACTTGTTGATGCGCAGACCTGCAATGTTGTAGATCGCCTCGTTAGCGTCAACGTTAGCGTCAACGTTGCTTATACCTGTTGCATCGTCGCCGTTCAGGAAGAATGCCTTCACACCGGCAGCGGGAACAGTGAGATAACAACGGTTAGCACCTACTGTAGGCTGATTGCCCTCTGCAACCTGGTAGAAGCCAACCTTATCGAGGTTCTGAAGAACATAACTGCCTACAGGAGCAGGAGTATTCTCATACACACCTGTCAAAAGACCTGCAACAGGAGTACCCTTGACATAGATACCACTAACAGGTAATGTGTTGGCCACGGGAGTCTCTATGATAACTGGTGTATTGGCAGGGATTACATAGTTGGCAACAGGTTCAAGTGTCAGGACATTGCCTTCAACACCTGTTACTGTGCTTGCAGTAACAACAGACTGATAGTCTGCAGGAATAGCGACAGTGAAGGGAGCACAGAAAGTGCTGATGAGCACATCGCTTACGTTAACCGTTGCATTTGCAAGGTCACCAACTTCTACTTCAACAGGATAACCAACATTGATGTCAATATGAACATAGAAGTAACCGTCCTTGATAGTGCCTTCCAACACAGCAGGAATATCACCGAGGTTGGGGCCGAGCCATGTGGTCACACCTTCTTTGTCACCCTCAGCAATGCGAATATCGCCATTGAAGCCAAAATTACCGTTCTCATCGATAGCAAGTCCGGGCAGATTGATGTTGCCAACATACATGGGAGTGCCGTTATTGTCGAGAGCAAAGTTCTTCAAGTTGAAATCAATGGTGCTGTCCTCGTTATAAGTTACTTCGATAGAGGCTTCCTGCGGAGCAGCATAAATATTGTTGACAGCAACACTTATATACTTGTTATATACAACAGGTATCGGTTCATCCGAGTAAACGAGTTCAACGTCGTCTACATACAGATGGTCGCCTAACTGGCCTTTGCCAGGATAAGCATTAGTCGTGAAGTTGACAACAATATACATCTGGCCATCGGTAGTGTTGCCTGTTGGTACGAAAGGAACGGTTATCTCTGTCCATTCGCAAGCAGAGAAGTTCAATTCTGCCTGAGCAATGGCATGTGCCTTGTTTTCGTCAGTATCACTGGTAGACAGCCCGTGTGTAATGTAATTGTATGCGTCGTGAACAGTTGCCGAAATGCGTGCATAAGGATATTCTGCGTTTTCTTTACCCGGAACGAATTTCACCCATGCCTTGATAGCCGAAGGAACTTTGGAGATGGTTTCGCTCTTCGCAGGATCTGAAATCTTAGAGAAGTTGTGGTTGGCAGAGTCGGGAGCAAACGCAGAACCTGCATTGATACAACCGAGAGTTAAGTTACCCTGGGCAATAATACCAAACATGACATCACGTGAGAAGATGTCAACACAGGAGAAACCATCGCTTCCAGGACGACCACCCTCTACCATCGCAACCTGCACACCTGATGCAGTGCTTGCCATTGAACCCTCTGCTGTCTCGAAAGAGTTCCAGTTATTGGGAGCGTGATTGCTTGAAGTAACATTGCGCCAGTCTTCGAAGTCACCATTGCCAATCTGTGTAATGCCTGCATTTACATCATCAATGACAGTAATAATATAGGAAGCCTCAGCCTCACCGGACTTTGCGGTAATAATACATGAGCCATTCTTTTTAGCAGTCACCGTGCCGTCGGCAGCAATGGTTGCAACGTTCTCGTTGCTTGAAACATATGTAATCGTTTCTGTAACATTCTCTGTCGTTAATGTCTCGTTTTTATATGAGCCTGCGCTAAGATTTACATAAGGATGCGCATCGCCATAACTGAGAACAGGCGCTCCACTCTTCCTGAACAAAGCATATACTGTGGCAAGAGTAGGAGTGCTTTCTTCTTGAGAACTTACTGATGGAATTGTATATGTTGTACTGACATCTGTAGAGAATGCTTCGCCTGAACACTGCGCATTGTCATACCATCCGATGAACTCGCTACCTTCGTTTGCCTGCGCATAGAGATAATATGTATGGCTGGTAGATTCGTCTGTTATTGTCTTAAATGTAGAACCTTCAACGTAAGCAGGGCTGTCTGACTGGGCATCACTTACATAAACTTTCCCTTCTCCCACTGTAGTTGCAACCAATTTGGAATAATAGTCGTTCCCTGCCATTGTTGGCAAACACATGGTGAACATCACCACAAAAAGGCTTAAAAGCCTTGATAACTTTTGTTTCATAAATTAATTATTTGTTTGTTTAAGTAAATTTATTCTTATTTGATACCACTGCCCTACATAATTGACAGCAAGCGAGAAGACCAGGACAATATGTGCGGGGTCAACCAACGGGTTCTCCTTATGTGCAAGCATCACAATACTCCAAACGCAACATACCAGACCGAACGGCAAGAGCCACCATCTGCGCCAGTGCCAAAAGAGGAGCGGTAATGGATTGAATGGTATGAGAAGCCAACTGAAACCGGTACACGGCAGTGTAGAGAACAACAATACACCTACCATCAACAATCCCCCTGCAGATTGCAACGCCAAGAGAATATATGATATTGGCTGCTGAATGCTAAAACAACTGACAACGGCCAGCGCCAACAGAAAATATGCCACCATCAGAGGCGTGAGCGGTATATTCTCCTTGCAGACAACTGTCTGTTGGACCTTTATTTGTGCAGGTCCAAGCAAAGGCTGTCCATTAAGTTTTGTTTGACTCAAGACATCCATCAAGTCTGCAGGGATAAGAAGTTTATTTATCACAGAACAAGGCTGGTCCACCTCTGTGCTGGCAAAAGAAAAGATAACGAAACGGTTCCAAGGGAAGCCGCTTATTCTATCCCCTAACAATGTACGACGGGTCTTTTCTATAAACTTTTCATCCCATTTGCCAAAAGCCAAGGTATCGGGCAAGATTGCCGTTTGAATGGCACGTAAAGTAGAAAAAGCACAACCTTTTTCAATAGAGCCCATTGAATGAGTCATCCCTTCTGCCACTTTCTCGTCAAGATATTGCCAAAGGTTTTTTCTCTTGTCCAACGGTATGTTCAAGGGATATTCCGTAATACCTCTCCCTACGCTTCCATAATCTGACAGGACGCGTTCTGTCGACACAGAGATCATACCCATCTTCAGTCCTCCCATCAAGAAGGTCAAAACACGGTTCTTTACAGATTCAGACTCATAAGTATAGACGACGTCGAGATCATAGTAGGGGCATTGCATACGGATGCCGGTGTGACCGGCGCAGGAATAGAGCACATTGGATGGTGTGGCTACAAGGATGCTTGCCTTCACGAAGTCGTCAGACTCGGTGATAGCGAGTGAGTCTTGTTGCGCCAATGTCAGGCTATCGGTTTCCTGCCCCATACATACAAATGGTATGAGGAGTAGCCACGATGCGATAAACCTGCGTAGTTTCATGTTCCGATACAAATCTTTTGGAGAACGTCGCCTGTTATTCTGCCATTATGTTAAGGACAGTGACACAGTCGGCAATATCGATGTTTCCGTCTTTGTTGACATCGGCTGCAGCCTCGTTACTGCCCTCTGCCATTGCATTGAGGATAGTGACGCAGTCGGCAATATCGACGTTTCCGTCGCCATTGGCATCACCTTTCTTGCTTACAGGGAAATCGTCTGTGCCCACCTGAACATAGATAACCTGACCAATCGCTTCCTGCATGTCGATGTCGATGGTCACATAGAGTTTATTGTCACTCATCTTGCCAACAAGAACGAGAGGTATTTCGCCAAGTATCGGGCCTATCCAAGTATCGATACCTTCCTTGTTGCCTTCGGTGATAAAAAGAGGACCGTCGTAGGCGAAGGCTTTCAGACCGTCTTCAGTCTCTGTAACAGCAAGGTTCTCGAGGGCAATGTTGCCCACACCCATGTCGTCATCTCCAAGAGTGAGTACAAAGTTCTTTAACTCAAAGTTAATAGTGCCATCGGCATTGAAGATAACGGTGACATCCGTGTTCTGGGGATCAGTGCTTGCTCCATTAATGGTAACCACAAGGGGTTCAGTAAATATTTTCCCATTTGCAGGAGGGAAATTGTCTGTGCCAATCTTAACAAAGATGTTCTGTGTAAGATAGGGATTATCGATAGTGATATCGAGGGTGGCATAGAGTTTCTCGTCGTTCATCTTACCCTGAAGTATCAAAGGCAGATTCTGGAAGAGAGGGGCCATGGGCTGAAACTCGGCAGGCAACTTGTCTGCGGGCACAGTATAAGCGGCATTGGCACTGAAACTTGTCAGACCATCCTCTTCCTGCACGGCAGCAACATTCTGTATGGAGACGTCACCCACATTGAGCTGCTGACCGGCAACCTCGAATGCGAAGTCACGCAGAATGAAGTCAATGGTATTGTTGCCATTATCTACAACTGTGACATTGCACTGTGTCGGCTCTGCAGCAGTGCCATCCACAGTTACAACCATTGATTCGGTGTAATTCTTCTGGGTCTGCGCTGTAGCGAAAAGAGCTGTCAGTGCACAAAAAAATGTGAGTAAAACTTTCTTCATGTGGTAACTATTTTGTTATGATTTCAATCTGTTTCTAATACCAAAAGCGTCATTAAAGGTCGAACAAAAACATCCCACGTTTTAAAGACGCTGCAAAGGTACTGCTTTTTTGCCTTTCAGGATAGTTATATTTGGTAAAAATTGCCCATTTTACCGAGTTTATTTATCATTTACCAGAATTGAGAAAAACGACCGAATTACGACATCTGACACCTTCGTCGGGTTAACACCAACAGACACAAGACACACAAAATCGCACGAAATATGCCATTCCATCGGCAGAGAAGCGTCTGTCTCATCGGCAACCTCCTTTCGCTCCCTATGTTATTCGGCTGTCCTGGCTGCATCAGCACAGCAATCTATATCCGGCAGAGACGCAAACACACCTCATAGGAATGTGGTGTGATTGTTAGTGGAAATGTGGGGTTGAAAAAGTTCTGCAGTGAAGTCGGGCAACTATACACGTTAAGTTGAGCAACTATACACGTTAAGTTGGCCGACTAACGTGTATAGTTTTCGAAACGGACGCGTCCGTTTTTCCAGGTGGACGTGTGAGGCAGATTTCGGAGAAGAAGGACGGGGCGAGAATCTGCCTGAAGAGACAAAAAAGAGCCACCGGGGAACTGACCCCGATGGCTCGATGTATGGTGCTATCTGTCTGCCCGATTGCTGCTCGGGAACAGGAAGGAACCACTTGTTCATATCGCTGAGTTTGCTGCGCAGGTTCTCGTCAACCTCGCCAGTGTGACGCTTCGACACACGCTCGGCCAGATAGTTGACATCGCCACGACGCATTGCCACACGGCAAAGGTCGCTGAAGCGAGAGCCTTCGAAAGCAAGTTCGAGGGCGCACTCGTCGATGATGAGGTCCTCTACGGCATTCATCACCATCTCGTCGATTTCGCCACTATAGATTTGTTCGGCTGTTACGTCGGTGCCTGTTGTCTCCTTAATCTTCTTCAGCACCATTGCAACATAGTTGTAGCGAGAACGGTATTCGATGGGGTCGTCATAGCGAATGAAGCCGCAGCCACGCTGATGGACACCGATGGTATAGGTGTAGTCGACACTTGTGGCAGAGGGGAAGCGTTCGTTACGAGTATTCTCGTTGAGCAACTGACCCTGCTCCTTATAGTAAATCAACTGCGATTGGCTCTGGCCGCGCAAGTAAGGCTGATTGAAGTTGAGGTATGGAGTTGATGCGGCACGCTCCACCTCGCTGCGACTAATATAGTAGCAAGCAGCCGTGCAATAGTCGCTGGGCTGGTTGCTGACAGCATCCACGCTGGGAATCTGCCAATAAACCATGCTCTTGTCGATAGTATTGGGAGCCTCCATGGGTTCTAACTCTTGTTCCGTACCAAGAGAAGCCTCGTAGCGAGCCTGGTATTCGTCGTACTCTGCCTGGAAGTAGTTGATCATGTATTCCTCCAAAGCAGCGTAGGTTGTGCATGGCTCTTCACCTTCCTTAGGCAAGATAATATAGGTTTCCTCGCCTTCGGGTGTCAATGTGGGATGAGTGTACAAGAAGAGAGAGTCGGTAACCATGTAGTCCAAACCAGTATAAGCGTTTACTTCACCATTGGAATTGAAATAGGGGAACGTAATACTTGTCATAGGAACACTACCATTTGCCGTATATTGCTTGAGCGGATCCTCGGGGAACCAGTCGGGGTTGCTGCAAAGACCTGTCTTCAGGATGGCAAAGGCATAACCGGGGAAACCTGCACGGTTCAAAGCCTCGGCATAACGAAGCCATACAGTGCTCTTGCGATAGATGACAGGATAGGTTGTGGTGAACGAGCCACCTGGGTTCTGCTTGGAAACCATCTTACCGGTAAGAAGGTCGTCGCCAACCTGGAAGTTCCACTGTGCACCGTCTCTGTTGTAAATCCACGCACGACGAGCATCGCCCACGTCGGGCAACACTTCAAGGCTCTCGAAATTGAAGACATTGTTCGTCGTTGTACCAACATATATCTCGTAATCCTGATTATCGCAAAGAGCCTCGTAACCCTTACTGGGAATAAGTTCGCGCTCATATTCGCGACTCAAAGATACAGAGGCACTGGCACTCTCGTCGTTTGAAGTTCTCAACTGAGCCTCGAAGCCAAACAAACGGCTGATGTCGGTCAACACCTTACCCTCGAGTTTACCCTTATTGCTGGGTATACATGTAATAGCCTCTGATGTGCGACTAACAGCAGAAGTCTCTGTGTAAGCCGAACTGTTGGTATTGGTAGATGTGTAGTAGTTGTTGTAAACAGGATAGTCCAAACGGTCGTTGAGCCAGCCTCTGCTGAAACAATTCTCGACACCCAACGGACCACAGTTAGGCGTATTGATGTAATTGTAGTAGTGAGTAGCAGCCTTCACGTAGTCGCCACTCAACAGATACAAATCGCCCAACACGATGGAAACGGGGAACATGCACTTTGTGCTGTGGCACACAATGCTCTTGTCGCCATAGGTGTTATAGTTGGGAAGGCCTTCGAACTGAGGCAAGCCCAAGTTGACTTCGACGGGTTCCATTTCCTCCAACTTCGGACCAAGTACGTCGGCCAACAGACGTGCCGTCAGTTTGGGATGGTTCTCATCGGCAATGAAGTTGTTGATGTCGTCCGTGGTGAGCATAGGCTCCGTGTAGAAGGGAACCTTGTTCTCGCCATAGGTATATAACAACTGCATATAAACCCATGCACGGATAGACTGTACCTGCGAATACTCCTTGAGCATGTACTTCTGATTTGTACCGGTGGTACGCGAAGTATCGCACATGGCAATATAAGCATTACAACTGTTGATGATGTGATAGTAGTCGCTTATGCGCAGATAAGCACTTGCACCATCCTTCAACTTTTCACTCTCGGTGTCGAAATTAACGATAGCAGCAATGGTGTCGCTGACATAGCCGGAAGCATCTACCAAGTCGCCACGACACTCGTTAAGGATGACATAACGCTCCGCTATGTTCTGCAGAGACTTGAGAATACCCCAATAAGAATACAAGGTATCCTCGGCCACTGTATATGCGTGACGTTCGCTGCTAGGAGAGAGCATGTCCTGGCAAGAGGTGGAGAACATACCAAGCATCATGCTCAGCAACAACGTGCCTATGATTGATTTTCTTTTCATCTTATTCATTTTCTTAATTATGAACTATGAATTGTGAACAATAATCTATATTAAAGGTTGACAGTGATACCAAAGTTGAAACTGCGTCCGCAAGGAAGCATACCGGTATCCACACCCTGATAGAGACTGCTGTTGCGACTGCTCATCTCGGGATCTGTGCCTAAGTAATTAGTGAGTGTAAAGAGGTTGTTGCCCTCACCCCAAACCTTCAAGCCAAGCAACCAACTGTTGCTGTAAGGAATCTTATAGGTGAGACGTACATTCTTCAACTTGAGGAAACTGCCATCTTCAATCCAACGGTCGCTCATGCGCTCGTTGTTACGCCACAACTCACTGTCTGTATAGCATGCCTTAGGCATGTCTGTAACCTGACCTTCGTGAGTCCATCTGCGAAGTGCTGCGGTTGTTTGGTTGAAAGTGGTATTCAAACCTTCAAGTTCGCTGCGCTGGTAGTTGTAGATGTCGTTACCCAGACAATACTTAAAGTTTACATCCAGACGCAGGTTCTTCCATGTGAGACTGCTGTAGATGTTACCATAAATGTCGGGATTAGGATTGCCAATAACCACCTTGTCTGCATCGGTGATTACACCATCGCCATCCTGATCAACGAAACGGACATCGCCAGCACCAAAGTTAGTGTACTTTTTGTTCTCATCCTCAAGACCGGTAGGATACTTCAAGTAACCTAACTTGCCTGCTGTGCTTGCCTCTGCATCGCTTGCAAAAACACCGTCTGTCTGCCAGCCATAGAAACTGCCAACTGCATAACCTACAGCCGTAAGAACATTGTCCTGGCCATATACGCTGGTTGTGTAACCATGAATCTCCTTGGTGATGTTGCCATCAGCATCTCTCAATGTCATGTAGTTGCTGGGGCTTTCGGGGAGTGCTGTAATCTTGTTGTTGTAATGACCCAGGCTTGCACCAAGTTCCCACTTCCAGTTCTTCTTGTTGATAAGCGCTGCATTTGCACTGAACTCGAAGCCACGGTTGGTAAGCGCACCCTCGTTTGTCCAATACTTCTTCATACCAGACATGTAGTGAAGTTCCTTGAGGGTGAGCAAATCGGTCGTCTAGTTCCAGAAGAGGTCAAAACCAGCAGTAAGGCGATTGTTGAGGAACACACCCTGCAAAGCAACATTCCACTTGTTTGTGGTCTCCCACTGGATTGAACTATTCTCGATATTGTTAAGGTACAGACCAACTGTATTGCTGGTTACCTGCATGCTCTCCCAATAAGTACGGGCAGCATAGTAATCAAGATCGTCGTTACCGCTCTGGTCAAAGCCTGCTGTCAACTTAAGATAATTGATGGCTCCGTTGGTGTTGGGGAACCACTTTTCGTTTGTGACAATCCAGCCCAACTGAATAGAAGGAAAGACACCCCAACTAACTCCACACATATTGATGCCGGATTTTGTATTCCTACCGAAACGGCTGCTGGATTGCATGCTGAGAGTTGCATCAGCAAAGTAACGGTTGGCATAATTGTAGTTTGCATCAAGATAAAGTGACATGTCAATCCAGTTGTCATTGGTACCGCCATAGTTGAGGTAAGCCATGTTCTTGTTCATGACAGGCAACTTATCGTTTTCGTTATTATAACCACGCATATAGTTGTAACTGTAGGAGTAGTTATTGTAACGCCAACCACCGAATACGTTTATTGTATGTGCACCATAAATGTTACGCCAATCTAAACGAAGATCGTTCTGCAAAGTTGTCTCCTTGGCAAAAAGTGTCTTCTGAACAGCATTGATGTTACCCAAATCCTGAAGGAAGTAGTTCGTCGTACCATTGACTGGCAAGAAATACTTTTCGCTGCTACGTGTCATCAAGAAATTGAAACGGTCGCTAATGCTGAATGTTTTCGTTACTTGATACTTCGGACTAACATTCAAGTCAATCTGAGTGGTCTGAGCATAGTTTTTGTTTTCACCAGGAGAGTTCTGGAGTATCCAATAAGGATTGCGCAGAGCCTCGTTGATGCCCTTGTCGCTCAACGTAAGAGGGAAACGGAAGGGATTGTTTATCCAATTGGTCGTATTACCGCTTGCATACTTACCTGCATAATCAGATGACAAAGCCAAACGATCGCCAGAGTACTGAGCGGTTGAATTTTCGTCGTAATAATAAGCATAGGGGCTAATGAAAGGTGCCTGAATAAGACCGAGCACATTGGTAGAGCCAATGTTCTGCATGCTATAATCATCGCTCCAACCATTGTCTAAGATATTGTAACTAACCTGATTGTATGCAATATCCAAACCAGTACGTACTTTCTCGAAAACCTGAATATCCGTATTAAAGCGCAAGTTCAAACGATCGAAGTCTGTTCCCTTTCCTGTTGAGTTGCCCTTAGTATATCCCAAAGACAAAGCATACATACCTACATCGTCACCACCTTCGACACTGACCTTGTAGTTCTGTGTCATAGCATTACGATACATATCCTTCTGCCAATCGGTGTTGTTGCTGAAAACCTTACGATAATAGTTTGAAGGACTCTTGTCCAAGAATGGGTATGCTGCAAGGCTGCTGGCAGACATGTTCTTAATGGTGCTCATCATATCGCTCAAATAAGAACTATATTGATCGCCACTCAGAACGCTCAACTTACCAGGTGCAAGTTCTACACCGCCATAAATACGAGCAGCAATCTTTGTTGCCATGCTCTTGCCACGCTTGGTGTTGATGACAATGACGCCATTACCACCCTTTGCACCATAAAGCGCAGTACCATTCTTAATAACTTCTACGCTCTCGATGTTCTCGGGATCGATGCCTGCGAGAAGATTATTATAGAATCCCTCGTGCATCGTTACACGGTCGTACTGAGGGTCAATCATGTTGCCATCCAGAATAATCAGAGGCTGAGCATTGGCATTGATTGAATTTACACCACGAATGGTCATATACGAACCAATACCGGGAAGAGCGTTGCGAAGCACTGTACGTACATCACCAGCCAACAGACGCTCGATGTCCTGATCTACTGTGATGCTGCTGCTTTCATTTAAATAAGCGGTCTTCTTAGAAATGATAGACGTGCCATCTGTAAATGTGCTATTGAAATCGCCGGTAATCAGATTGGCATCGGCTCTTCCATCCTTGACTGCTACCTGTAAAGGATTATAACCTTCGGCATATACATATACGGCATCTGAAAATACGGGAATCTGAAACTTGTAGGTACCATCTTCCTCGGTAAGAGTAGAGTACCTCTCCAAACCCAATGCTTGTATACGCACACCACCCATCGGTTCGCCTGTGGCATCGTCGATAACAATACCAGTCACCGACTTCATCTCATACGTCTTTTCCGACTTGGATTTAGTTGCCTCCTTTGCGACGACAACCTCATCTCCTTCAATCTCATCCTGTGCGTTGACATTCGTCAGACAGAAACAAGAAAGAACTGCAAAGCATAGACCCATTTTCAAAGTACTATGCAAGAATGTATCGTTGAATATCTTTTTCATAATTCTACTCTCGTATTACTTTTACATTCCAGTTTTTCTCTTAAGGATAATCTTGTCAATAACGATGTCATAAACGAAACCATTCTTCGCATCGTTCTTGCCAGTAGAACCTTCAATATAAAGTGTGGTGTAGGAGAAACGCATATTCTTGTAGGAATATGGGAACTCGAAGTCCTCGGCAACAGTTATTGTGTCAACACCAACCGCTATTGTATCAAGGCTCATCACACCATCCTTCTCCACTTCCACTTCCTTTATTCCTTCGTAAGTGCTGGTAACTGACGTTGAATTCTTGTCCTTGGTTGCATTGTTATTGTAAGAAATCTGTGTCTTGAACTTGTATTTACTTTGTGAAGCAAGTTTTACGACATAATCCATATCGATTTCATTGCCGCGTACAA
>X129_Alpine_Ibex__coassemble_28_pt1 | contig 16996 bp, 7 predicted proteins | sample X129_Alpine_Ibex__metabat2_low_PE_007 | metagenome-assembled genome bin X129_Alpine_Ibex | reverse complement strand
CCTGCCGGACGCTTCGAGTGTGACGAATTCACAGCAGGCAGCAAAGCCGTAGGCGAAGCCATTGCCCAAGCAACAGCAGAAGGCGCATTCTCCCTCATCGGCGGTGGTGACAGCGTAGCATGCTGCACCAAATTCGGTTTGACCGACAAGGTTAGTTACATCAGCACAGGCGGTGGTGCACTGCTTGAGGCTATCGAAGGCAAAGTACTTCCCGGTGTTGCAGCCATTAAAGGTTAAACCATCGGCCACTTTCTTTGAACATTGAAACAAACACTACTGGCAATTATAGCCACCATCATGCTGGCCTCCTGCTCCGAGCGACAGGAGGCCATGCAATTTAAGGCTGACAGTTTAAGCATTGATACTACTGCATTGCGCATCGCTGTCATGCCCACCATGAGTTGTTTGCCTGTATATTATGCTGAACAAAGCGGGCTTGCAAACAAACTTGGCATGAAGATACAGTTGCTTCGCTATCAGGCCCAAATGGATATTGATACAGCCATCCAACGCGGACACACAGACATTGCTTTCACCGACCTTATCCGCTGTACCAGATTAGCACAAGCAAAAACACCGATTAAACCGATCGTTTCTTGCGACGAACCTTTATCACTCATCTCGCTCAAAACGAAACGTGTAAAGAAAATCAACCAGATGAAGCAACAAATGATTGCTTTAAGTCGCCTTTCTGCAACAGATTATTGGTGCGACCGCCTGCTTGATATTGCCAAAACGAACCATGATGACATCTATCGTCCGCAAATCAACGATGTCCGTCTGCGTGCCGAGATGCTTAGACAGGGCCTCGTCGATGCAGCAATGATGGGCGAACCCTTTGCAACTTGGATGACGAAATTGGGACACAAACGCCTCTTCCTGTCGGATGGCAAACGGCCTTGGCTCTATGCATGGGCAAATGTCTCTGCCACACAGGCACAGCAAGAAGCCTTCCTCAATCTGCTGGATTCGGCTTTAATCTACATGGATCGAGACGGACAGGACGTTTTTGTACGCAACATTCTGAAGCAAGATTATCAACTTCCACCTACATATGCCGATACTCTTGAACTCCAGTCCATCAAAGTTCCTTCTGCTATTCACCCTGACGACATAACGGAAGCCGAAAATTGGCTTAAGAAAAGGCAGACCAAGAAATAAGTCATTTCGGCATTAGGGAATAGTTCCTTCATTCTCTCGATTCTTCATTCTACTGAAAACTGTATATGATTGACGCCAAAACTCTTCGTCTTATTATTCAAAACGGTTTGCAAGCCTTTGCGCAAGGGCGTATTTTGGACGGCATCGCCGCACTGAAATCGCTTCTGCCCTATTGTACTAACGAGACTGTAATCTGTGCTGACGCCGAGAGTTTGGAAAAGAATTATCACTATATGCTTTCTTTTCTGCGTGGCGGTGGGGATGATGGAAAGCGGAGCGAGGTACAGACAAAAATTCAGCGAAACGGCATTCATCTTATAGAACAAACAGGCAGGAAGATTCGTCTGCACTTGAATGACGACCGATATTCCGAAGCCTTCCATCGGTTGCAGAGCGCATACGGTGAGCCTATGTCTGTTCTCTTTGAGAAATGGGACAGTCTGCTTACGCCAGAAGAGAGAAGCGATATTCAAGACGACCTCTTTGATTTGCTTTGGACATCGGGGTTTTGGACGCCACAGGATTTGGCTTTCTGGTATGACTTCATAACGGAACAGCACGACATGGTGCAACAGCATTTGACCGGAGCACTTTTTCTTTCCTTGTGGGAGCATTATGATGGGGAGAAGATGCAACTTCTTTGCCTTTTGGCAGAAAGTGAATGCCGCCGAACTCACATTACTGCTGTTGCCTATCTGCTATTGCTCCGGTTAAGGCATAAAGAGGTAACATCGCAGATGCCGCCACTCCCAGAATGTTGTCTGTCGAGGAAGAAACGGCTTGTTGCCGACACTTGTTATGAGATGCTGCTTATGCTTCTCTCCGAGAAGGACATGAAACAGGAGTTGGAAGAAGCAGAGAGGCTCTCACAAGAAATCCTTTCTTCCAAAGACTCGCTCAACGCATCCAACATCAAGGCTATTGTGACGCTGAAGGCTCGCTATATGCGGAACCGGCTCCAACGAGGGCTCGACCCCAATTTGGCAAAAGCACCTTTGCTGCATAGTTGCGAGTATCTGCGCCGTATAGCCCACTGGTTCTTGCCTTTCGACAAGAATCATCCGCTCTTCCAGTCGGTCATGATTGACGAGAAGGGCAACGAAAAGCAGAAACTTTCCACTCTTGTTGACTTTATTTTAGATTGCGATGTCGACAAGTTGGCCATGCTCTACCTTGTTTCCAACGACAAAGATTTCTCGAAAGCGGCTTTGCAATTAGACAACCAGGAGTTTCCGGATTTGGAGAATGCCACTATTCCAGAGTATTCTCTGCGTTTTGTCATGCAAGACCTCTTCCGCTTTTTTGTACATTCGCCCTTGAGTTCACAACTCATCAATCCTTTCCGAGAGAAACTGACGCTGTTCGATTTCCCCGACCTTGCCAATCTTATTTCTGCCAACGAAAGCATTGCCTGCTGCGAACTGCTGATAGAATTAGGGCATCCCAGACAAGCCATTGCAGCACTAAACGGTGTCATCGAACGCGAAGGGGCCTCTGCTTCCATTCTACTCATGAAGGGCCAGGCGTTGAGTAATACAAAGCAATTAGCAGATGCCATCAGTTGTGCACGCAGTGCCGAACTTCTTGAGCCGGAAAACACCGACATTCTTGGGTTCCTCGCCCAATGCTACGGATTGCAGGGCCGCCACGAAGAAGTGCTCGAATACCTGCAGAAACTTGCCGAACTCATGCCCGAAGACAAGAGAGTACGCAAACTAATCCCGCTGACGATGAACAAGGTGGGCAGGAAAGAAGAAGCCCTGAAACTCCTCTTCAAACTGGACTACGAATCCACGGAAAACGACGAGGACTACGACGAGATACTTTCTCACATAGCAGACATTGCGCTTTCTCTTGGCAAACTGGACATCGCAGAGCGATATACAGAGAAGGTATTGGAAAGGCTCGACGGTAAAGATTCTGATGCACTGCTCCGGACAGGACACATCAAACTCCTACAAGGAGATTGGAAAGGCTGTCTGGACAACTACGAACAGTTTGTGAACCTCTATTGCAAGCAGCACAACGGAGACATCAGTTCCGCTCTTTCACAGTGGAACAAAGACCACGACATGCTCATAGGGAAAGGCATAAAAGAGTCGGACCTCCTGCTCATTCGCGACATCATAATAGCCGATTCCGACAACTCAACACAGCAGGCAAAATCATAGCCAATAGACAGTCCGAAAAATAGGTTAACCATTTCAGTAATAATGGTTAACCTTTCCGAGCATAATGCTTAACCATTCCGGCAATAAAGGTTAACCATTTTCCACGACCTCACCACAAGAATTGCCCAGCAGCCTCTGCAAATGAAACACATTTGCGCAATCGCGCACTTAAAAATTCTTAAAAACGGAACCCAAAAGGAAAAATGAACAAATCAAAATGCCTTTTTGACTATGGGGGTTCTCGCCGTTTCGATATTTTTTCGTACCTTTGCAGCCGATTTTCAAGCAAAAAGGAAAATAACATCCCCACCCGACAGTTTCCCAAATTTCTGACAACAACAAGAAGCAAATAACCAAACGATTTATATAACTGTATGAAAACTCTATCAACTCTCTTAACGATTATGTCATTGACAGCAATGGCATTACTGAGTTCCTGCAGCGGTAAGAAGCAGCAAGGCGCCATGCCCACACCCACCTTCAAAACCGGCAAGGTAGAAAGACAAAACATCACACTCACACAAAAGTATTCAGCGACAATCCGCGGCCGCCAAGACATCGACGTCTATCCGCAAGTGGCAGGTACCCTGCAAAAACTCTGCGTTACAGAAGGACAGAAGGTAACAAAAGGTCAAACCCTCTTCATCATCGACCAAGTTCCCTATCAAGCAGCACTGAACACCGCAGAGGCAGCACAAAAAGCAGCCAATGCCGCCCTCGCTACTGCACAACTGACCTACGACAGCAAGAAGAGACTCTTCGACCAACAAATCATCAGCGACGTCGAACTGCAAACAGCAAACAACAACCTACTCACCGCCAAAGCACAAGTGGCACAAGCCGAAGCACAAGTTGTCAACGCACGCAACAGCCTCAGTTACACCGTAGTGAAGAGCCCCGCCAATGGCGTCGTAGGCACCCTCCCCTATCGCCAAGGAGCACTCGTAAGCAGTGCAATGCCACAACCCCTCTCCACCGTCTCCGACAACAACGAGATGTACGTATACTTCTCTGTTTCCGAAGCACAGTTCCTACAAATGGTTCGTAGCAACAACAATGTAGAAGAAGCCATCGCATCCATACCCGAACTGACACTGCAACTCGTGGACGGCAGCGAATACGAACACAAAGGCAAAGTAGAATCAGCCAGTGGCGTAGTGGACCGCAACACCGGTTCAGTACAACTGCGTGCCGCATTCACCAACCCCAACCACATCCTTCGTTCCGGCTCTACCGGCAATGTAATCCTTCCCGCCGAATACAAAAACGTAATCGTCGTTCCTACCACTGCCACCGTACAGTTGCAAGACAAGTACAAAGTGTTCGTCGTAGACAAAGACGGCATTGCACATAGCCAAATCATAAGCATCATGCCCCAGACAAACGGCAAGCAATACATTGTCACAAGCGGTCTCAACGGCGGCGAAGAAATCGTCAGCGAAGGCGCCGGCATGGTCAAAGAAGGCCAGAAAGTAAAAGATATAAAATATTATATAAATTAAAAACACAAGAAGCGAAAGAAATTTTGAATTTTGAATTTCTAAATTTTGAATTCTGATGAAAGGTAATATCTTCATAAAGCGCCCCGTGATGGCCATATCCATAGCCATCATGATAGTCTTTGTCGGAGCCATCAGCTACTTATCACTGCCGATGGAATCATATCCCGACATCGCACCCCCAACGGTAAGCGTCAACACCACCTACGTCGGAGCAAGGGCCGACGCCGTAATGAATGCCGTTATTCAACCACTCGAAGAAAGCATCAATGGCGTAGAAAACATGCTCTACATGACTTCTACTGCAACCAATGCCGGCTCTGCCACCATCAATATCTTCTTCAAGCAAGGCACAGATCCCGACATGGCAGCCGTCAACGTACAGAACCGCGTATCTAAAGCACAAGGCCTGCTGCCCTCCGAAGTAACACGAATCGGTGTGCAAACGCAGAAACGTCAAACATCTTTCCTGCAAATTGACGCTCTCACTTGTACAAACGGACAGTACGACGAAACATTTCTCGCCAACTACCTTGACATCAACGTCATTCCACGAATCAAACGACTCGAAGGCGTAGGCGATGTCACACTGTTGGGCGGAACATATTCGTTGCGCATCTGGATGAAGCCGGACGTAATGGCACAATACAAAGTTATGCCCGACGACATCACAGCCGCATTGGCAGAACAGAATCTAGAAGCCCCTGCCGGACAATTAGGCGAAAAGCCCATTAACGGCAACCACGGATTAGCCGTACAAAACGTCTTCCAATACACTCTGAAATATAAAGGACGTCTGAAAGAAGTTACAGAATTTGAAGACATCGTCATTCGTGCCAACGACGATGGCAGCGTTCTCCGCTTGAAAGATATTGCGTCCGTTGAACTTGGCGCTGCCAGTTATGCCTTCCATGGTGAAACTAATGGCCGAGAAGGTGTGCAATTCCTTTGCTTCCAACTTGCCGGTGCAAATGCAAAAGAAACCAACGACCGCATAACGGCTCTGCTTGATGAAATCTCCGAAGAACTTCCTGAAGGACTCGAATTCGTCAGCATGATGTCGAGCAACGACTTCCTGCTTGCTTCTATAGCAAACGTAGAAGAAACACTCATCGTGGCAATCTTTTTGGTTGTTCTCGTTGTATATTTCTTCCTCCAAGACTTCCGCGCAACCATCATTCCCTCTATTGCTATCATCGTTTCGCTCGTCGGCACCTTTGCATGCATGGCACTCGCCGGTTTTACACTCAACCTGCTTACGCTCTTTGCCCTGGTACTTGCCATCGGTACGGTTGTGGATGATGCTATCGTTGTAGTAGAAGCCGTACAAGCCAAGTTCGATGCAGGATACACAAGCCCCTACGAAGCCACAAAAGATGCAATGAATGATGTAACAATGGCCGTTATTTCTTGTACACTTGTCTTCATGGCCGTGTTCATCCCTGTAAGTTTCATGCCTGGAACCAGTGGTATCTTCTATACGCAATTTGGTGTCACCTTGGCAACATCCGTCGGCATATCTTGCATTTGTGCCATCGTGCTTTGCCCTGCCCTTTGTGCAATGATGATGAAACCCGCCAACGAAAAACGTCGTAAAGGTTTCTTTGGCACAATCAACTATCGCACACGCTTGGCATACGAGGCTACATACAATGCTCTGCTCAACAAGTATTGCCATCTGTTGCGCCGTCTCGTAGGCCGTCGTGCCCGCTACGTGGTTAGTTTCGGCGCGCTTGCCATTGCCATCATTGCTGTACTCTTCTTCACCAAAAACCTCCCACAAGGTCTTGTTCCACAAGAAGACCAAGGTGTTTGCATGATGAACGTAAGTGGTGTACCCGGTAATAATGTTGCTTCTACATACGACATCTTAAATCGTGCAGAAGAAATCGTTAAGGAAATACCTGAAGTTGCACAGCGGAGTAAAGTGGCTGGCTATGGATTTATGTCCGGACAAGGTTCAAGTTATGGCATGATGATTCTAAAACTCAAGCCATGGAAGGAACGTCGTTATGGATTCTGGCATCCCATTGACAATTTCATGTCAACTTCATCAATGGTTGCCAATGCAAAACTCAACGCACGTCTTTTGTCTGAAATTCCCGATGCACAATGCTTCGTCTTTGAACCCGGTATGATTCCCGGATACGGAATGGGCGGCATCGAACTCCAGTTGCAAGATAAGACGGTTGCAGCAGATAAGGAAATCTTCTACAACTACACTCAGGAATTCCTGGCAAAACTCGGCCAACGTCCTGAAGTAGGTCGTGCTGTGAGCACCTATGCTCGTAATTTCCCACAGTATAGTGTTACGGTCGATGCAGCACAATGTAAACGTGCAGGGCTCAGCCCTGCCGCTGTACTCAGCGCACTTGGAAGTTATTGTGGCGGTGCATATGTCAGCAACATGAACCAATTCTCAAAGGTTTACCGCGTCATGTTGCAATCTGCTCCGGAATATCGTATGACAGAAGCAGACCTTGCTAACATGTTTGTACGTAATGGTTCCGAAATGGCTCCCCTCAGTCAGTTCATTAAGTTGGAACAGGTTGTAGGTCCTGAAATCGACACTCGCTTTAATCTCTTCAGTTCTATCTCTGTGAATGTTTCTGCAGCAACAGGCTATAGTAACACGCAAGTCATGGAGGCGATTCGTGAAGTTAAAGAGGAAGTGTTCCCCATTGGCTACGACTATGAATTTGGTGGCATGTCACGAGAAGAAGCACAAACCATCGGCAGCATTGATACATATCTTATATATGCTGTCTGCGTATTGCTTATCTTCCTCATTCTTGCATGTCTTTATGAGAGTTTCCTCATTCCGTTCTCTGTTATCTTCAGTGTTCCCGCAGGCCTTATGGGTAGTTTTGGCTTCGCATGGCTATGGAACCAAGGTTATGCTGCATTACCAATCATATTCCTTGGTCAGATAGAAAACAACATCTATCTGCAGACAGGTGTTATCATGTTGATTGGTCTGCTTGCAAAAACAGCAATTCTTATTACGGAGTTTGCTCTGGAGCGTAGAAGAAAAGGTATGGGCATTGTAGAAGCGGCTTTTGCTGCTGCCGAAGCACGTTTGCGTCCAATCCTGATGACGGTATTGACCATGATCTTCGGTATGATTCCTCTTGTACTTGCAACGGGTGCAGGTGCCAATGGTAACCGCACCATTGGTTTGGGTGTCATCGGTGGTATGACAGTTGGCACAATTGCCATCCTCATCACAGTTCCTCTCTTCTTCATCATCTTCGAGTGGCTGCAAGAGCGTATTCGTCCTGTAATGCACGAGGAGGTTGACCAACAATTCCTCAAGGAACTTGAACGTTCGAAGAAAGAAAAGCAGGAGGCGCAAGAAGCATAATAACAATAAGTATTATATTATGAAAAAGATATTTTCCATCGTCATTGCAGGTATGCTTCTTGGCTCCTGTGGACTATACAAAAACTATGAGCGTCCGTCCGACATCATTACAGATGGCATATACGGCGAAATGCAGACTGCCGGCGACAACAGTCTTGGCGACCTTGGATGGCGCGACATCTTCACAGATGCCAATCTGCAGGCACTTATTGAACGAGGTTTGAAGCAAAACTCCGACATGAAGAATGCTGAACTTCGCATCAAGGAGGCAGACTATGCGCTGCAATGTGCCAAACTTGCTTACATTCCCAGTTTCTACTTCAACCCCAGCGGTTCCATTAGTCGTCCTTGGGATCCATACGACAGGTCGAGTTTTTCGGCAAGCAAGTCCTACGCTTTGCCTGTAACCATGAGTTGGCAGATAGGCAGCATCGGCTCGTTGCGCAACACGAAGAAGAAGGCCGAAGTGTCTCGCGAACAACTTCGTAATGCAAAGCAGGCCATCCAGGCACAACTCGTTGCCAACATTGCTGCCATGTATTACAACCTTTGCATGTTCGACGAACAACTGGCTCTGACTCGCCAGACAGAACAGAACTGGGGCAAATACTTGCAGATGCAAAAGCAACTCATGGATGCCGGTCAGTCCAACACCGCTGCCGTTGCAAGCATCGAGGCAACATATTACAGCATCTCAACCTCTATCGTATCACTTGAAGACAACATCCACAGCCTTGAAATTGCGCTTAGCACACTCATCGGCGAGACATTCAGTCACGTACAACGCAGTTCGCTGGCATCGTTCAAGACACCGGGTGTTATCGGGACAGGCTTGCCCATCAGCATTCTGGACAGACGCCCCGACGTGCGCAATGCCGAACTCATACTGGCTTCTGCATTCTACGACAAGAACATCGCCCGCAGCAAATTCTTCCCACAGATTAGCATTTCTGCTACCTGACAGTACACAAATTCTGCAGGTTCGGTCATCAACCCCGGTGTTATGATAGGGAATGCCCTTGCCAACCTGGCACAGCCTCTTTTCCAGAATGGCCAAATCCGTGCGCAGTACAAGATTTCGAAAGCCGAATTGGAGATTGCCACCAACGACTTCAAGCAAGCAGTTCTTGCAGCAGGCAACGAAGTACAGGGAGCCATGGACGACATCCACGTGGCAAACGACATGCAGGTTTTGATTGACAAACAGGTAGAAGCACTGAATCGTGCACTCGATGCCACACAACAACTCTACCAGAACACCGGTACAAACTACCTGAATGTCATCACTGCACAGAACTCGTTGCTCAGTGCCCAGATGAGCCAGATTGGCAATCGCATGGACGCCATCAATGCAACAATCAACCTCTATCAGGCTCTTGGCGGTGGTGCAGAATAATAGCATGCAACACACCAACTATTGAAAGAGAAACACACTCCCAATAGAAAGAAACCCTTCCCCGTATGCTCCGGCATTGGGAAGGGTATCTTGTTTTTGTACGTCAACAATCTGCGCCAGTACCTTAAAATCTCACAAGGGCCATCCATCTGCTCGAAACGAATCGGAAAAAACCTTACAACTTGCCGACGGTAAAAGTTTTCTCTCAAAACTATACACGTTAAATCGTCAAACCATACACGTTAAGTCTGCCAACTAAACACGTTAAAACGACCAACTAAACACGTTTACTTTGCCGACTTCACGTGAGTAGTTTGAACGCAAATCAGGCACAAAACACAAACCGCTGATTACCATTGCGTTAACTTCTCTTTCCTGGGTTACTCAATTCTCGGAGATAAAGGTTTGCCGTAAAACATTCTTTACCCTCACAAATGGAAGTATCTCCCCGAATACCTCGGAAAGATATTGACAAATACACGCCACAAATTACTGATTTTTCTCACAAATACCTCCTTAAGATAATATTGGTGTCCGATAATAAGAATTCACGATTGCCTTGCAGCATTGCGATACTCTCCTGGTGACATTCCTGTTTCGTGCTTGAAGAATTTGCAAAAGAACGAGGGATTGGCGAAGTTCAAATTCTCGGCAATTTGCCATATTGGCTGGTCGCTGTATTTCAGTTGCAGTTTAGCCTGCTGAATAATGTAACGATGAATCCATTGCTTGACAGTCTGGCCGCTCGCCTCGCGAATGACGGCACCAAGATAATTGGGGGTCAGACAGAGACGTCCAGCATAGAAAGCGATGGAATGCTCGCAGGTGGCATGTTCGTTGACCAGGGTCGTGAAACGATGCAAAATGTCTTCTTGCCGGCTGATAGGACGCCGGTTATGCTCTACTGTTTCTTTATTATAATATATTACGTGCAGCTCCATCAAGAGGGCTGTTTGCAAAGCACGGACGGCAGATAGTGATAGGGGATTGCGCTTGACTGTGACCCATAATAGGTCAAGGTACTTGCCTGTTAGTTGCCAATCGTCATCATTCAAGTGAAAGACAGTACACTCCTTGAAAGCCGTCTCTTGAGGTAACTCACTAAACGAGAAGGTCTGGATGTTGAAGTCATCGTCGACTTCCTCTATCTCAAATATGGTACCTGCCGGAATGACGACAAGCATCCCAGCCTCCATATCATGCGATATCATATTGGCAGTGCTGCGAGCATGGCCGGAGATTACACGTATCACGCGACCATTGTCCACTATATATGGCTGACCTGTCTGAAGAAGTCGCAGGCCGAATTTCCGTGCATTCATTGCTATGAACAGGTCATTGCCTATGTATATATTGTCGTCGTCGCTGACAAAATTATCTACAATCTTCCGGGTCAGGTTTTCTATTGTTTTTGACATATTATTTCTGCTTTAGCTCTTAAAAAAGCTCACATTCGTTGTTTTTGAACATTTATTCCTTTAATATGATAACGTAAAATAACTGTTTTTATTGTAAATTTGCAGTGCGATAAATGTATAATTTACTTTGGTCCTATACATAAGAACAACGTTGTGTCGACAAACTACACACGAGAAGTTGGCAAACTACACACTAGTAGTTTTCGGACGACTAACGTGTAAATATAATTTAATTAATATGAAGATAATATCTACGACCATACTTTTGAGTGTCTTGCTACCGACATTTTGCCTTGCAGGACATACTGCCACGGATTTCGACATCCAATGGATTCAGGACCAACATGTAATCGGCGTGAACCGTGAAGCTGGTCATGCCACACTCATCCCCTACTCTTCTAAAGCCGCTCTGTTGGCCGACGAATATCACAAACGTCCGTGGGTAACGCCCACCAACGCCATGACGTTCGACCTAAATGGTAAGTGGCGGTTCCGCTACGTGCCCGGTTCCAACCAAGGCCCTGGAGCAAGTGAGTTCCAAGCAGAGGATTACAATGACGAACGTTGGCCTCTCATCACCGTGCCCATAAGTTGGGAGATGGCGGGCTACAGCAAACCCACCTACAACAACACTGGCTACCCCTTCAAGAACGAGCCACCACGTGCTATGGACGGCTACGAGGAACATGGCGTCGTGGGCAACAACGCTACGGGATTCTACCGCCGCACTTTCGACCTGCCTTCCGATTGGACTGACAAGCGAGTGTTCATCCACTTCGACGGTGTCTATAGTTGTGCCGCCGTATGGGTCAATGGCAAGTTCGTTGGCTATGGGCAGGGTGCAAACAACGATGCGGAATACGACATCACCTCAGCCGTGCGTCCCGGAAGGAACCAACTCTCCGTACGCGTCTATCGCTGGTGCGACGGTTCTTACCTCGAAGGGCAGGATATGTGGCGACTGAGCGGAATCCATCGAGATGTCTATCTCGTGGCCAAGCCCCAGACTTTCGTGCGCGATCACGTCATCACCGTGCTCAACCAGAGTGCTGACGGACGCAGCGGCCGCCTCAACGTGGCACTCGACATCGATAATCGTGGTAAGCAGAAGGGGTACCGCACCTACCGGCTTGAACTTCTTGATGCCGAGGGTAAGGTTGTTGTCCAGAAGGAACAGGAAGTGAAGTTCACAGGCATGAGCACCAGCATCAACCTTAATTTGACAACAGGATTGCTGAAAGACCTCAATGCCTGGAACACAGAGGAGCCTTACCTCTACGATGTCATTATCAGCCAGCTCAACGGAAAGCAGGAAGAAATGGTTTTCTGCACAAAGTATGGCTTCCGCAACATCCAACTCGTCAATACAGAAACAGACAAATATGTGACCGTCAACGGCAAGCGCATCTTCTTCAAAGGAACGAATATCCACGATGCCCATCCGCTCTATGGACGCTACGTTGACGTACCCACCATGCTTCGCGATGTCACCTTGATGAAGCAAGCCAACATCAACACCGTGCGCACCAGCCACTATCCTCGTCAGCCGAAGATGTATGCCATGTTCGATGCCTACGGCCTCTTCGTGATGGACGAAGCAGACCTTGAATGTCATGGCAACAATAGCCTGACGCGCGACACGTCGTGGACCGCCGCTTTCGTGGACCGCGACGTGCGCATGGTGCAGCGCGACCGCAACCACCCGAGCGTCATCTTCTGGAGCCTCGGCAACGAGAACGGCGAGGGGCAGAACATGGATTCCTGCTATGCTGCCATCCGCAAGCTTGACTCGCGTCCTATTCATTGCCATGGCAACGAGAGCAGCAGCGACATGCACTCTGAGATGTACACCAGTGTCAACGGCACACATCAGAACCGCAACGGCTGGCATGGAAAACCTTTCTTCATCTGCGAATATGCTCACGCCATGGGACAGGCTGTTGGTAATCTTGTTGACTACTGGCAAGAGATTGAGAGCGGCAAGGGCATCATCGGCGCTTGTGTATGGGACTGGGTGGACCAGTCTATCTACGACCCCGTGAAGGTTATGACGGGCGACACCATCAATGTCCACGGCTTCCACGCTTGGACGGGCGGTTACGATTACGACTCTTATGTAGATGACAACCCTGGCCGCTACAACGATAAGTCGTTCCAGGGCAATTACCTCAACAACGGCATCGTCACCCCCGACCGTGCTTGGACCTCGAAGCTTACGGAGGTGAAGAAGGTCTATCAGTATGTAGAGTTCAATGATCTCTCAACTCACAGCTTTCAACTTAAAAACAAATATCCCACCATCAATCTTGGAGAACGTTTCTATATCAAGGGAACGCTCGCATGTAACGGTCGTCCCGTCCAGGACTTCCGCATTGATGACTTCGACGTGCCTGCTGGCGAGACACAGGCTATCGCCTTGCCCAAGTTTTCTCTCCAGGAAGAAGGAGCAGAGTACACACTTATTCTTTCCCTTTGCCTTCGCGAAGCTCAACCTTGGGCACCAGCCGGTTATGCATTGGCAGACGAGCAGTTCGTCCTTCAGGAGCGCTCCCCGAAGCTGAAGCCCATAACTGCAACGGGCGAACTGATTGTTGATGGTCGCAAGGTCAAAGGGAAGAACTTCAGCTTGGAGTTCGACGAGAATGGTCAGCTCTGCAGCTATATCTATCAAGGCCAGCAACTCATCGCGCAGGCGCCCAAGTATAATGATTTCCGTCGCATCGACAACGATGCCGAGGGCAAGCAATACGAAAAGAACACCGACGATGGCGGCGACCACCATTACAATTATTCAACCACAGGAATTGAGAGCCATGCCATCACCTCTCCCCTAACCCAGACAGACAGCCACGCCTCTCTCTCCATGAGCGCAAAAGGCTGGAAGACGAACTACGACGTCCTCTACACTATTTATCCTAATGGAATTTTGGACATGAAGGTCACATTCGACCCGCAACGCCGCGGGCTGCGACGTCTTGGAATGGGAATGCAGTTCGCCGAGGGTTTCGACCAAGTGGAATACTATGCCCGTGGACCATGGTCAAACTACAAAGACCGCCAGACAGGCAGCTACCTCGGTCGCTACCAGACCTCTATCGATGACATGGTGGAGGAGAACATTCATCCACAGACCTACGGCGACCATCAGGACCTGCGCGAACTTGTTCTCTCAGGTGAATCGCCTGTCAACCTATGCATCCAGACCGAAGGCAGCGTGGCTTTCTCGTTGAGTCACTACAATGAACTGGAGTGGGACAACCGCATCCATTACGAGCGGCTGCACTGGGCTGACCTCGCATACTATCCGCAGACCTTTGCACACTTCGACCTCTGGCAACGTGGTATCGGCAACAATAGCTGCTTCTCCGACTCCTGCTTGCCCAAGTACGAAGTGCCATATCCTGGCAACAACCAAGGAAGCAACCTCACCTATACCCTGCGGTTCATACCCAACGTCAAATAAAATAACATTCAGTCTACCGACGCAAATCCATATTCTATGTCAGACAATACATAATAGCGAAACATAACATGATAAGAATTAATTTTCTGCTGTGTACCTTGCGTCCGTTACCTTCGGAGCTGCCTCTAACGACTGCCGACTATCAATCCATTGGAACTACTTGTGACAGCCAAAAAGAAACAAATCAATCAAAATACTCCTGAATATGAATAGATTTTGTATATTTGCGCTTTTATTGGCGTGCTGTTCGATAGCAGACGCAGGGGGGCATAGCAAGGATAAAAGAAACCATGCATCATCATCTGTGACGGTTGAAATTGTGGATTGTCTGTTTGATACCGCATATCAGGTGAAATCGGTGTCTATTATGTCAGAAAAAGAGGCTCAACAAAAAAGTGTGCCATTGGCTCTGGTTCGTAATTCCACGGGCAAACTGGCTATCATGGCAAAAGACAACGATGGGGAACTCCAACCGTTTTACATGAGAGGTATTGAGGTCGGATTTTGGGATACGAGAAGAAATGACAGTGATACCGACTATGACAAAGTCTTTGAAACCTACAATAAACTAGGTGCCAACGCGGCCATGTTTATGATACATTGGAGCGACATCGAACCTCAGGACGGCAAGTTCGATTTTTCATATACAGACGGTATTTTGGAAACGGCAAAGCGCCACGGCGTCAAAATTGTATGGGTGCTTTTCATGCACGAACAATTTGACATGCCTTTCCTTACTGAACCCGAAAACCTGTGGATGTATAACCTCGATACCCACGACGGCGACAATTACGCTATTCAATGGGTGAAGGACAAGGAAGGTAACATCATAAAGGATATTGCATCTCAAAGAGAGAAGAAGTATACTGAGATAATGCCCTGTTATTCCAATCCTATCGTCTATGGCAGGATTGTAAGAATGCTTGGGCAGTTGGCAGATCATTACAAGGATTCTGAGTCAGTGATTGGCGTACAGATTGGCAATGAGGAGCATATAAGCTACCAGGGAGAGGACGCTGATTTTAATCCCTATACCCTCGCTTCGTTTGAGAAGTGGAAGGAACAGACTGGCGAAACATCATGGAACCGCTTTAAGTTGGCGATTGTGAAACTATGGTTCTCAAGGTTTACCACTGCCTATCATCAACACGACCCGTACAAGATAACAATGATCAATCCTATCGCGGGAGGTCCGGAAAAGGGCGAGACTGGCATCATAGACCGTAGTGGAACCGATGCTACCACGTTCCGCGACAGTAAAATAGACGCTATCGCAACCATGTTCTATTGGCCTTCGGGCGTCAATATATGGAAAAACCTCGATCAAGTTTACAAGGCCAATAACACCTATAGTTATCCCACCCAACTTCCCATTCTGATGAGCACGGAGATAGGTATCAGAAGTCTTAACACCTGGCCATACACCCAAGAATACATGATCAATTTCATTGAACGTGGTTCGCAAGGGTTTGCTGTCTATTCCTACGGTCATGTGGCTAATCGAGATGGTGAAACCAATGAATATGGTGAGTATTACAGGAAATTCATGGCGATGGTAGCAGCAAACGAGGACATCATCTGGCCGGGTTTGCCGGGGACTGGAGACAATATTTCTATTACATCGACCTATGGGGGAGGAACAATCAGTTGCCTTCACGATGGTAATAATGCAACGCTGGGTATCCTGCATTATCCAGACGACATGGGTGACGAAACAAAGGAGCACAGAGGCGATATCCCGGTAGAGGTCATGGTAAAGCAGTCAGGCAAATATACGATTGAAATATATAAAGACGGCGATATGACAGCATCTCACATTGAAAACATGACGGCCTTAAAGGGTAGAATATTCTATATTAACATATCCAATAAAGAAGCTGCGTTTATAAAAGTCAAACAAGCCGACCGGATTGTCATGACCAACCCGTTGAACCTCAGCTATCTGTTCGAGGAGCGTGACCCCGTTCACCGTACCGCCGCCGACCCTGTCATCGTGCTCTATCATGACAAGTATTTCCTTTTCTCGTCTCACGCTGCGGGATATTCCTATTCCGATAATCTGCGCGACTGGACACATGTGTTCAGCCAAATGCCGCTCGTCAAGGAGTGGGCACCAGCCGTGATGGTCTATGACGACTATATCTATTATATGGGTTTCGGAAACAAACGGGTGTTCCGCACCAAAGACCCCATCGGGGACAAGTGGGAAGAGGTATTGGGGACAGAACTGCCCGACAAGGGCGACCCCGACTTCTTCGTTGACAACGACGGACGCACCTACTACCTATGGGGTTGTTCAGCCGGAGGTCCCATGCAGGGCATGGAGTTCGACCCTAAGACGTTCACCCCCCTTACCGACGTCCGTGATTTAATGCCTGCCAACGGCAGTCGCCTCGGCTGGGAAGTGCCAGGCGATTACAACGAGAAAACAGACCAAAAGGGATGGAACGAGGGCGTCAGCATGGTACACGAAGGCGGCTACTACTATTTCTTCTATGCTACACCTGGTACTGAGTACACCACT
>X129_Alpine_Ibex__coassemble_26_pt1 | contig 17465 bp, 6 predicted proteins | sample X129_Alpine_Ibex__metabat2_low_PE_007 | metagenome-assembled genome bin X129_Alpine_Ibex | reverse complement strand
ATGCTCTTCAGGAACGGCTTGGCACCAAGGGAGTCGAGGCTGTGCTCCTGGTCCTTCATGCTGGTGAGGAGTGCCTTGCCACTAAAGAACTTCTGTAACCTCGAGCTGCCCAGAATCCTCTCCGCCGCTTGGATGAGGTCGGCGTTCTTCGTGTTCTCTTCCTCGGCAATACGCTCCTTATCTTCCTCTGTAGAAGCCTGACCGATGCGCTCCTGTGCTGTCTTTATCCACTCTTTCCAACGGTTCAGGACGTCAAGCTCCTCGTCATTCTCGGCTATCTCGCCGAGGTGGTCGAGGTAGTTCATGCTGAAAGTGTAGCTGCGTCGCTTGACAAGATCTCCAAGATAGTCGCGCAAGAAGCCGTTCGTCTCGCGGTGAAGCGTCAAGGGAGACTCGAGCTTTGTCCAGAAGGTGTTGTAGGCATACTGGCGTGCAACCTCGGGGAATCGGCTGTTTTCGCCGCGGAAGCGAGCCTGCCCGAAGCATTTTGCCTGCTGCCAGAGCGTGTTGCCTCGCCTGTAGAGACGATAGCGAGTGGAGAGCGTGGGATGTTCTTCGCACAGTTTATCAATCTTGGCGAACTGCGTTTGAAGCAGGCTGTCGGTCGATGCAATGTACTTATCGAAGTCTTTATCCTCACGATCCATCCTGACGGACTCCCAATCCATGGGGAACTTGAAGAGCTCGTTCTGCAGTCGGCAATCGTCGCCCATGAAGTAGCGACGGCCTTCTTTGAAGTCGTAGAGCAGGAAGTAGGTCTTGCCCGGCTCGAGCATCGTCCGCACAAAGCAGCGCGACCAGTCGCAAAAGAACTCCGTGCTGTTCAGGAGCGGAAAGCTGACCTTGAAGCGTCCCTGTTCGTCGAGGTCGGCATAGACTGATTCCTGATTGCCCGTAAAGAGGTCGTGGTAGCCAAACTCGAATGTCTTCTCGCCCTTATACTTGTCCGGCATGTCCTTTATCCACCCGACGACCGTCACTGTGTCCGCCTTGTAGTCGGTATCCACGAAATCGGTGCGCGTGTCCTTTTGCGGGTAGTCGGGCATGAAGCGGCTGGTTATCATGCTGTACGAAGCCTTCTGGTCGCCTATCTGTATGGTGCGCTTGCCCTTCTTGTCCTTGCCTACAATGACCTTCAGGTCGTCCGTGCCGTCCGTCAGAAGCATTTCGGCCTCGCCCGTCTTCTGGTTGATGTCGAGCTTCTTGTAACGCCAGAACTTGCAATCGTAAATGGCTTGGTCCTCAAGGAAGGCTATCTTCCAGTCGCCCTCCGCGTCGCGCCAATAGGAAGGCAGCAGTTGGCGCCAGCGTTCCTCCACAGGCTTGATGCCCGTGATGGTCCATGCACCGTCGAAGTCACCCTCGGTGAAGTCGAACGACTTGGTCGATAAGGGCAGCGGCTCGAAGTGGAGCACGACGTCGCTTGTGCCGTCGGGCCCTGTCCGCTGGTGCGTGTCGAGCTGTATGCCATCGGCAGACGTGATGGCGTACTGCTTGCCATCAGCCTTCAGATAAGAGCCGCTGGCGAACTGGAACCAAAAGTCATCGTAGTCCGACCGCTGGCTGACTGTCACATAGACGAGCGTCTCGTTCTTCCTTAACTCCACCTTCGTGATGTCGAGAGCCAAATTGAAGAAGCCATCGCCGTAGCTTGTACTGAACTCCGTAGTGGGCTGTTCCCACACGATTTGCTTTCCCTGTGCTGCCCCTGCTGCTATGAACAGAAGGCACGCGATGAGTGTCTGTTTCATATTTATCTTTTCACCTTTTTATCTTTTCACCTTTATTATATATAACGCACGAGGGTGCGAGATGTTATGCGTCAAGGCGAAGATTTAAGTATCCTTAACTTTTCTGCCAAGACAAAAGCAATCTTCCGTTTCCAGACGCAGGGAGTTTTCAACCCTTCACCGCATGCCCGAAGCGACTGTGAAGCCACTGGAAAGGCATATAAAGCACCGGAACAATGAAGAGAAGAGCAATGGTTCCTACCAACATACCACCCGCACAACACACGCCCAACGAGATGTTGCCGTTGGCACCTACGCCATGCGCAAAGACAAGAGGCAGCATGCCGAATATCATCGTAAGGGAAGTCATCAGGATAGGACGCAGGCGAACCTTTGCCGCCGTCATAGCCGCCATCGTAATACTCATGCCCTTGCGATGGCGCTCCGTAGCATATTCGGTAAGAAGAATAGCCGTCTTTGCCAAAAGACCAATGAGCATAATGAGTCCCGTCTGCATATAAATGTTGTTCTCCAAGCCCCACATACGCGAGAAAAGGAAACTGCCAAGCAGTCCAAACGGCACACTCATGATGACAGCCAAAGGAATGAAGAGGCTTTCATAAAGAGCACAGAGAACAAGATAAATGAAGACTACGCAAATGGCAAACACAATGGCAGTCGTGTTGCCTAAAGAAGCCTCCTCTCTCGACATGCCGCCAAACTCATAACCATATCCCTCCGGCAACACTCTGTCTGCCGTTCGACGTATGGCCTCCAGTGCCTGACCGCTACTGTAACCGTTGGCAGTCTGTCCCATCACGGAAATGCTGCTGAACAGATTGAAGCGATTCAAGCCCTCACTGCCATAGACGCGCTCCATGGTGATGTACTGCGTAATGGGAATCATCTGCCCACTCTCGCTGCGAACACGCATGTTGGAGAGTGCATTCTCGTCGAGACGGAACTCGGGAGATGCTTGCACAATAACACGATAGAGTTTCGTAAAGCGTGTCAAGTTACTGCTGTAAGAACCACCCACATAGCCGGAGAGAACCTTGAGCACAGCATTCGGCGTCACGCCATCGCGCTTGCAACGGGCAGCATCCACCTCAACACGATACTGCGGATACTTTGTGTCGAACGTGGTAAACGCTCGGGAAATGGCAGGCTCACGGTTGAGAGAGTCAATAAGTTCACGCGTCACACGCATCAGATCCTCTATCTTTCCGCCCTTACGGTCTTGCACGTGAAGTTCAAAGCCACTGGTTGCACCATAACCCGAAATCATAGGACGGGTGCTGACACGTATCTGTGCCTGCGTAATGTCGGCAGTACGACGGTAGATTTCATCTATCACAGAATTGATGTCGTCGCCTTCACCCTTGCGTTCATCCCAATTCTTCAGACGGATATTAAACGAGCCGGCAGAAGAAGACTGGTCGAATGTTGAACCACGACCAATAGTCATATTGTAAAGACGGAACTGCGGAATGTCCTTTATTCGCCTTTCAACCTCTCGTGTTATCTCGCCTGTCACTGCCATGCTCGTGCCCGGAGCACACTGAACATTGACGTTGATGGAGCCCATGTCCTCGTTAGGAACGAAACCCGTTTTTGTCGTTTTGAGCATATAGCCCAGCAAAACGCACACCACAACAATAGATGCCCAAGGCAACCATCTGTGACGGAAGATGCGCAAAACACCACGCTGATACTTACACACCACACGATGGAAACTAACATTGAAGGCATCGTGAAAACGTGCAGAGAAACTTGTGTCGCCATCTTTTCTGGGACGAAGCATCAGAGCACAGAGGGCTGGCGATAGCGTCATTGCATTGATGGTAGAGATAATAACGGCAACTGCCATCGTCACGCCAAATTGGGTATAGAAAACACCTGTCGTTCCGCCCACGAAACAAACGGGAATAAAGACGCTCATGAACACAACCGTCGTGGTAACAAGGGCAGAAGTAATCCCCTCCATTGCATCGACTGTTGCCAAATATGGAGACTTGTAACCCTCGTCGAACTTTGCCTGAACGGCTTCTACCACAACAATGGCATCATCCACAACCGTTCCTATCACCAACACCAAAGCGAAAAGTGTGAGCAAATTCAGGCTGAACCCTATAAAGTAAAGCACTGCAAAAGTACCTATCAGACTGACGATGATAGCAAGTGAAGGAATAAACGTACTCTTAAGGTCCTGCAGAAAAACATAGACCACAAGCACGACCAAGAAGATAGCCTCCAAAAGCGTACGCACTACATTATGAATACTGGCGTCGAGAAAGTCCTTCGTGCTCATCACATCCACCAATTCCATGCCTGGTGGCAGTTCCTTCCTTATCTCGACGGCTGTCTCATCGATAAGTTTAATGATTTCATTGGCATTGGAACCCGGTGTCTGTGCTATCATACAATTGGCACCTGCATGGCCATTTGTACTGTTCCGTACGGTGTAATTCTGAATACCCAGTTCCACTTTTGCAACATCTTTCAGGCGAAGTATGCTGCCGTCGGGAAGCGACTTGATGACCATATTCTCATAGTCCTGCTCCACTTCGTAACGACCTCTGTACTTCAAAACATACTGGAACGTATTGTCTGCATCGGCACCCAAAGTGCCGGTTGGTGCTTCGATGTTCTGTTCTGCCAATACATTATCTATATCGGAGGGCATAAGACCATAGGACGCCATCTTGAGAGGATCAAGCCAAATGCGCATACTATAACTTGCACCCCAGACATTCACTTCGCCAACACCTGCCACACGCGAGAGTCGTGGCTCGATGTTAATCATCATGTAGTTCGTCAGGAAGTCCGTATCATAGGCATCCGTAGGACTATAGAGCGAAAGACTCTTAATGTTGCTGGTTTGACGTTTGCGCACCGTAACACCGCTTCGTGTTACGTCGGCAGGCAGTTGTCCCTGCGTAGAGGCGACACGGTTCTGTACGTTGACCATTGCCATATCGGCATCCGTGCCTTGCTTGAAGAAGATGCTGATACTTCCCGAACCAGTGTTGGTGGCAGAAGAAGTCATATACATCATGTTCTCCACACCGTTCAGGCTCTCCTCCAAAGGAATAACAACGCTCTTTTGTACCGTTTCGGCATTGGCACCAGTATAGTTGGCACGAACGCTGACCGTTGGGGGTGCTATCTCAGGAAACTGTTCGATGGGTAGGTTTAAGAGTCCTATCAATCCCAGTACAACAATGAATACCGAGATTACTCCGGAAAGTATAGGTCTGTCTATAAAAGTTTTCGGTGTCATTCAACTTGAGATTTTGGATTTAGTTATTCTGAATTTCAACCTGAACGCCATCCTTCATGAGTCCTGCTCCTTCGGCAATGATGATCTCACCCTCGTTCAGGCCACTTTCCACGATGTAGTTTTTGCCGTCGTCGAGTGATGCCACCTCTATTTCCGTCTGGCTTGCTTTGCCATCAATGACACGATTGACAAATTTCTTGTCCTGCAGTTCGAAGGTTGCTGTCTGCGGAATGACGATCACATCTTCTCTGACAGTTGATACAACTACCGCTCCTGTACCACCGTTGCGCAGCAAATGACCTTCGTTCGGGAAAACAGCACGCAAAGAGACGGCCCCGGTCTGGGCATCTACAATACCGCTCACGGCATCTACCCTACCCTTTTGGTTATATGTTTTGCCATTGGAAAGAAGAAGGGACACATCGGGCATTTCTTGCATAAACTGTTCCAAACTTCCATACTGCAGGGTAAGATCTGTCACCTCACGTTCGCTAAGGCTGAAATAAACCCACATTTCGCTGTCATCACACACCGTAATCAAAGGTTCATCGATGTTGCTGCTGACCAGAGTTCCAACACGATAAGGAATCATACCTGCCACTCCACTGACAGGACTTTTCACAACCGTATAACTGAGACTGTTGCGAGCATTGACAACTTGAGCCTGTGCCTGCGACACCTGAGCCTGAGCCGAAAGCAGAGCCTGCTGAGCCGTCTGCAGTTCGTATTCGCTAACAACCTGTTGGGCGAACAATCGGTTTTTACTGTCGAGGTTGAGTTTTGCTGTAGCCTCTGCCGCCTCTGCTGCCTTCAAAGATGCCTCTGCCGTGTTCAGCGCAGCCTGATACGGTACTTGGTCTATCACAAAGAGTGCTTGACCCTTTTTGACCTTCTGCCCCTCGGTTGTCAATATCCTTGTGATGAGTCCGCTCACCTGTGGACGTATCTCTACCGTCTCCCGACCTTTCATGGTGGCACTGTATTTGGCTTTAACCTCCTGATCGGTGTATTCTACCTTTACTGTTTTATATACCAAGGCTTCCTGGGCTTGCTTCTTTTCCTGACAAGCAGTAAAAGCCACGCATGCCATCAGGAAGGAACATACAGTATTTTTTGTCATAAATGTAATGATTTTATTATTACGCGGTAATGGTATTGATGTAAAAAGCACTATGTCTTAAAATATGCTCTGCACGCACACATAACACCTTTAACTATCATTTTCAATGTTTTTATGCCACAAAGGTACAAAAAAAAGAATAACAAACGTGCTTTATTAAAAATTATTAGGAAATAGAAACGAACATCCCGATGCTGTTGTGACACACATGAGAATTCGTAAAAAAGGTGGCACATCATTGACGATGTGCCACCTTATGTGTTTTTATGTCTAACTATTCGTTTCTGTCGGAGAAAGAATATGGATAGGCTGAAGCCTGAATACCACGGTTCTTGTTTGGCTTGTTGCTCATCTGATATTGAAGTTTTACACCACGCAACAGTTGGTCGTGAGTGAAATAATTCTTGTCGTATGCCTTACCATTCACTTTGAGCGACTGCACATAGCGGTTCTCATCACTATTGGCAGGTGCCGACAGTTCGATGGTCTTGCCGTTCTCCAGATTCACCTTTGCTTTCTTGAAAAGAGGAGCGCCAAGAACATACTGATCGGAAGCGGGACATACGGAATAGAATCCAAGGGCAGACATTACATACCATGCAGAAGTCTGTCCGTTATCCTCGTCACCGCAGTAGCCATCGGGAGTAGCGAAATAAAGACGGCGCAGAACCTCGCGCACCCAATATTGTGTCTTCCAGGGCTGACCGGCATAGTTATACAGGTAAATCATATGCTGGATAGGCTGATTGCCATGAACATACTGCCCCATGTTGACCACCTGCATCTCACGCATCTCATGGATGAGTTGCTTACGTGTGTCGACGTTGCCACCAAAGGTAGGAGGTGTCGTAAAGACGGCATCCAGTTTGTCGACAAAAACCTGGTTGCCACCCATCAGGTTAATGAGGCCACGAATATCATGAAACACGCACCACGTCCAGTGCCAACTGTTGCCTTCTGTGAAAGGTCCCCACCATGCATCGGGTTTGAAATCGTCGGGGAAGTTGCCCTTTGAGTCACGTCCGCTCATCATGCCATACTTGGGATGGAACACGTTCTTGTAGTTCTGACTGCGTTGCTTGTAGATGTCCGTTTCAGATGCAGGACGCCCCAGTTTCTTACCCATCTGATAGATACACCAGTCGTTGTAGGCATATTCCAATGTACGTGAAGCACTCTGTCCAACCACATCGGAAGGCACATAGCCCAGTTCATTGTATTCCTTGTAAGCAGTACGGCCCGAGGAGCCAACAGTGGGATGCACTGTATTTGCACCATGTAACAAGGCTTTGTATGCGCCCTCCAAGTCTTTCTTAAGTGTACCCTTTACATAAGCATCGGCTACTACAGAAGCGGAGTTGTTACCGACCATGCAATCACGATGACCCGGAGTCGCCCACTCGGGGTAGAGACCACTTTCCTTGAAAGCATTATAGAAACCTTCCTGCATTTTTTCTGCCATTTCTGGATAAAGAAGATTCACAAGTGGCATTTCAGCACGGAAAGAATCCCAGAAGCCGGTATCGGTGAAGAAGTAACCGGGCTCAACCTTTCCAGTGTGTGGACTGTAGTGTACCACATTACCCTTGGCATCGTATTCGTAGAACATACGGGGGAACAGTGTGCTACGATACAGACAACTATAGAACGTATTCAGTTCGTTTACGTCGCTGCTCTCAACCTCTATCCGGCCTAACACCTCGTTCCAGCGGTCGCGTCCGCGTGCCTTCAGTTGCTCAAAGTTCAGAGAACCGAGTTCTTTGAGATTCAATTCAGCCTGCTCAATGCTGATGAAAGAAGAAGCCACCCTGGCATGTACCTGCTCACCCTTCTTGGTGGCAAAGCCTATAATGCCACCTGCATGATTGCCGCTTGCCTCCAGTTCATCCGGACGGATATCTCCGTTAGGCACAGCCGCCATATATGTAAAAGGCTTATCGAAGACTATCACAAAATAGTTTTTGAAATTACCTGGCACGCCACCACTGTTCTTCGTTGAATAACCCACAATTTTCCTTTCGGAGGGAATGATGGTAACGGAAGAACCATTGTCGAGTGCATCTACAACCACACCCGATTTGCTGTTCTCGGGGAATGTGAAACGGAACATAGCGGCGCGTTCTGTCGGAACAATCTCTGTGTTGATATCATAGTCTGCCAAATACACCTGATAGTAATAAGGACGTGCTGTCTCGGCCTTGTGGTTAAAGAAACTGGCACGGTCAGACTCCTTGAACACAGGCTGTCCGGTAATAGGCATCAAGGCAAACTGACCATAATCGTTCATCCACGGACTGGGCTGATGCGTCTGCTTGAAGCCGTTGATGCGGTTGGCATTATAACTGTAAATCCAACCTTCGCCCATGCGACCGGTCTGCGGTGTCCAGAAGTTCATGCCCCAAGGCATAGCCGTAACAGGATAAGTATTGCCTGTGGACAGTTCGAAATTAGAGTCTGTGCCGACAAGCGTGCTTACATAGTCGGCATAATTTACCTTTGCCTGAGCGAACAGACCGCAAAGAGCAAAAGCAACAAAAGATAAAATTTTTCTTCTCATGACGATTACATTATCTGAGTTTTTACATTGACTAACACTTCTCATACAACCATTAGCGAGTCCATTCATGATGTCATGAGAGTAAGAACAAAAACACGTCACAACATCTGTCGCTACCAGATTGCATGGGCAAAGTTATAAAATAATTCCATATAGCAGAACTATTTCACAATAAAACATGAAAGATGCATGTATAGAGATAAGGAATGTATGTATCCTGAAGTGAGATGCACCAAACAAAAGTGAGCATACTAAATTTACTTTTTGTATGCTCACTTTTAACTTAGATGACATGGATTAGAAGTTGTTATCTATTATATACTGACTTCTGATACGTTATCTGAAATATCTAGGCTGCCACCAGTAACATGCTACTATATAGGATATTAAAAATCTAATGACTTTTGTTCCCAGGCATCATCTTTTATATTATTTTACTCAATATCTATAACGCCTCGAACTGACATACCGAAGTATTTTTGCCAAGAACCAATTTCACCTTCAGCTTTTCCATTTATACTCATGTAATAAGCATATGATTTACCATCAGTAATACTTGTCCATATATCAGCACTTACCCCAGATGATCTAATATCTTCCTTTTTCTTTTGTCCTGCTTTAGGAATAAAAATGCTCTTACCAGACGGACCTGTAATAACAAAACCTTCTACATCGTTATATATTCCTTTTTCAATTCTACAATTATTGATTAAAGAGGTACATTCCGCTCTTGTGGGCATACGCCAATTTCCTCCCATTTTTACTTTTGCAGCATCATAATTTGTCCCTGAGATGTCAGAGTATGGAGTCTTAAACTTTGTTTCATCAAGGTAAGAATTTGTATCTCCTGTATATAAAGAGTAATACCACCACCACGAACTACTACGAGAAACTGTTTCTCCCCACATATAATATCCTCCATTTTGCTCAGGTGAAGTTGCCCCTACATTTTGCACAGCCCAACCGATACCCAAACCTAAATCCACATAGTCATAACCGTTTACTGTTCCTGAAGGCGAAAAGTCTGGTTCGGCAGATGTGTCATCTTCATTAGGTTCTACATATGTCCATGCTACAGATGCATACTTTAAATCATTCCCTTGTACAATTTTACCATATGCGAGTGTTGATTTTTCATTTAAATAATAAAGTAATGTAGTTTCTGATTCAGAAACTTTAATATAGTTAGTCAAACAACATTTTACTATTTCTGTTATACTACTGATATTAGATTGTGTCAAAGACGATGCTATTAATCCGCCATTCTCAAAACTGTAATCAAGAACTATATTCTTTTGATTGTTAATATATCTCAAATGGTTGTCGGTTTCTGTTATCAAGTTTAATTCACTTGGCTGCATAGATTTTACCCCTTGAATATCAATTCCCCAATCTATCGTTGGAAGTATTTCTCCAAACAATCCTGATTCATTTGAGTTGTTACCATTATTACTAGTATTAAAATCATCCTCAGTGCTGCATGACACAAATAATATGGCAGATAGTATAACTATGAATATTTTTTTCATTTGTTTATTCATCTTTTATTTATATAATTATTGAATAACATCTTCTGCTAATTTTAACATATTTGCCACCCTAGTCAGTGCGCTAAACATCCCCTTAAATTGCGTTTTATCCTCTACCACGATTATAGCACATTTTGCCAATAATCCATTAGATGTTTTTATCGTAATATCAGTAGTCCCCATGTTGTTAGCCTTTACCACTCCTTGCGATATTGATGCTATTGTAGTATTATCAGACTTCCACTCATAAAGTGTTGTTGCAGCTTGAGGATGCAATGAAGGAAGTATTCTGTACTGTTCGCCTTTCGAAAGAAGAAGAATGGATGGCGCATTTATGCTTTCAGGTAGTATCCAAGTGGGATCACATACCGTAACCTTACAAGTAGTAGATATTTTATTGTCGTTTTCATCATAGAAATACAAAGTAACCTCATCTGTGCCAGCAGATCTTGCCCATCCTTTAACATATTGTTCTTGTTCGTTTGTTGTGAGTCCATTGAAATGTGTTCCAGGATAGCTAGTAGCCCATATATCCGCTGTGCTACCAATGGGAAGTAATTGATATGGTATTTTAACTTGTTCTCCAATCTCAACTGTTAATTCTGGCTGAATTAATATTGATGCTGAATTTGGCGTTGAATTATTTCCAGAATCACTAATGCAACTCACATAAAAATTTTTGGAATAGGTGTTAGCACGAGTAAAGCCTTTATTATCAACATATCTTTCCACATAAACGAGTTCGATAATTGCATATTTATCAAAATTCTTAGTTATTTTAATAGTTGCCGAGATTTCTGACTTATTGATAAATGTGATAGCAGGATTTGAGCAAGCCCAAATGGCTTTATCTACATAGCCTAATGGTACAGATGGAACATTTAATTGAAGTGTTTCACCAATCTCAATACTGTATGTTTGCCCAAAAGATAAATTACAGCAGAACATACAAACTATTAATAATATTTGCTTTGTTGTAGTTTTCATATTTAATTTAGATTCTTTTTTTTTAAAATTTTCGAATTGCCAAAACTCCTCTTTTTTGACTTTTTGAGTTATAAGAACTCCATCCTGCATAATATCCCATATATGTATCATTTTCTGTAACATTAACGATCCACGCTAAATCATAATAAGTCGCAGAATATTGAGTTGATGCCCAATAAAAGTTTTCAATAGGAGTTTTCCCTATTGCTCTCAATGTTTTGTTAATCAATCCTGCAGCACTACATAAAGCATGTAATTCATTCTTTGCTGGGCAATACCAACCAGTACCATGGCGTCCTACCCAAGCAGGGATTGGCGAATTTGGCGGGAAATTATTCATGGAGCCGTCATCTATATTGTTTGCTCCAACATATGTGGGTATTCCTGCTTGCCATTCAAGTGTCGTCTGGTCCAATGAAACTATTTTTCCTGTTGTACCGTCTTGGTTTATCTTGAAAACAACTCCCTTGGGATTGGTATCATCAGGGTATAATTCTCCTACTTCGTATGCATTAAGTGTTACGAATTCTTTAATCTCGCCCAAAAATGTATCTCCATTAATCACAGTATAAGCCCTGAAATAATAGGCCGTGTTTCTCGTTAAATTGGGGATGTCTGCAGATATATTCTTATTCGTTATCTTTGCTTGTATCTTTGTGGCCTCTATATGTGGAGAGGTGATTTCAGTTAATGACTTTGAGAAATAAAATCCTGCATCTTCTGCATATTGAGATGCCATATACGAAATTGCACCATTCAATTTTACACTTTTTGCTTTAATTTTTGTTGCATCTAGAGTTTCGACTCGTTTATGTTCATAAACAGGACGAATATTCACTCTTTTATTTCTTTCGATATACGCGGTTGAATATTTAGGATTTGAGCCATCTTTAAAATGCATTGCTGTAGCACAACGAGTATCATTATTATATAAATTTCCTGTCCAATAACAAGATTTATACAATGATTCTCCAATGGGGAGATAAATGATATTCCCATTTATCTTACTTCTAAATTTGTAATATGTAATATCTGTATATTCTCCTATAGAAATAATAGAATTATTCCATAGTTCTATAAAATCGTCATAAGTTGGCAAACGCCAACCTTCACCCCATTTAATATTTGCGATGTCATGTTTTGTCCCCGAAATTATATTGGGCGGGAAAGGCGAAGGGAAATTATCTAATGAAGAATAATCCTCACATCCCGTAATATCTCCCCAACCATAATCCTGAAAAATTTCAAACTCGGAATTTTCTCCTATATTCCACTTCGCCCAAGAAACGCTTGTCCCCATATCTACAAATTCCGCTTTAGTGTATTCTATTTCTGTATCATTAGAAGGGACATTAGGGATATCGCCTAATAGTTCATTAGAACCAACACTATCTTCATTACATGATAATGTTACTATAGTCAGTATTAAACAAGATAACAAAGTCAAATATTTTCTTTTCATTTTGGTTTGTGTTATACTAGTTCTACAATTATTCGTCATGCATACAAGGCGAGAACGCTATACACAAACGGCGGTCTGGCACGGATACAAAAAACGCGGAGACCGGTTTCTGCCCGTTCCACGCATAGAGGCCCTGAGATTGCCTGTAGTCATCAGAACGAGCAACCATAGACCCCACGCCGATATGAACACAATACTCCCCACACGGAGGAATATGCATATACATACCCATGGGCATCTACTGTTGCAATGTTCTCGGATGACAATTTGAAATTTCTCAGGTTTCTATGCGTCAAGAGCAAAGCGTAAAGTAAACGCCTTTATTATATTCGAATTCTCGTTACCCGCCCAACCGCATCAAGGCTTCTGCCCTTCTGCCCGGCGTGGGCGCTTGTCATCACCACGACAACAACGGGAAATCCTGTGCAAATGTAGCGAAATAAAATTACCCAACAAACATTTATGGCAAAAAATAAAAGGAAGACGTAACGACTGAATCGGGCGAATATGAAAACGACCTGAAAGAAGTCAGAAAACTATACACGTTAAATCGGGCAATTACACACGTGAACTTTACCAATTACACACGTGAAGTTGAGCATCTTTACACGTTAACTTTTCTGTGTTCACTCATCACAACGCAACCATCTCTGTATGTAGAGGTTACAAAAACAAAGAACCGCAGGGCTTTCGCCTTGCGGTTCTCTATGATATTCCCTTCCCTAAAAGGTGGGAATGGAGAGAGGATTAATAGATTCCGTCGGAGTAATCGAGCAGAGTTTTGCGGTTGGCAAGGGTACGGTCGTAGTCCTCGCGGTTGGTAACCACAATCTTGTCGAACTCGCGCAGACCGGTACCGGCAGGAATGAGGTGGCCGCAGATAACGTTCTCCTTCATGCCCTCCAGGTAGTCTGTCTTGCCATTGATGGCTGCTTCGTTGAGCACCTTGGTGGTTTCCTGGAAGGATGCTGCAGAGATGAAACTGCTGGTCTGCAATGCTGCGCGGGTGATACCCTGCAGGATCTGCTTGGAGGTTGCAGGACGTGCATCGCGAACCTGAACCGTCTTCTTGTCCTGACGCTTGAGGTATGAGTTCTCGTCGCGCAAACGGCGTGCGGTCACGATCTGACCATTCTGCATATTCTCGCTGTCGCCACAATCGACAACCACCTTCTTGCCCCAGATATTGTCGTTCTCTTCGCTGAAGTCGAGTTTATCGACAATCTGCTGAGAGAGGAATCGTGTATCGCCGGCGTCGTCGATCTGCACCTTGCGCACCATCTGACGAACGATGACCTTGAAGTGCTTGTCGTTGATCTTTACACCCTGCAGACGGTATACGTCCTGAATCTCGTTGACGATATATTCCTGAACGGCTGTGGGGCCCTTGATGGCAAGGATGTCGGCCGGTGTGATGGCACCGTCGGAAAGTGGTGTGCCGGCACGAACATAGTCGTTCTCCTGAACCAGAATCTGGCGGTTGGCAGGAATGAGATACTTCTTGATGGCACCTTCGCCACCCAGACGCGGAGTGATGATGACCTCGCGATTGCCACGCTTGAGTTTGCCCATGGTAACCTCGCCGTCGATTTCGGCAACTGTTGCGGGGTTGCTCGGGTTGCGTGCCTCGAAGAGTTCCGTAACACGGGGCAGACCACCCGTAATGTCACCGCCACCACCAATAACACGAGGAATCTTGACAAGAACATCGCCTGCCTTCACTTCCTGACCGTCGCTGATGGCAATGTGGCCACCGATGGGAAGGTTGTAGTGACGCAGGATGTCGCCATTCTCATCCAAGATATGTACTGTGGGGACACGCATTCTGTCGCGCGACTCGATAACGATGAATTCCTGCAAACCTGTCTGTTCGTCGGTTTCAACAATATAGTTGACACCCTCGACAACGTCCTCGAACTTCACCTTACCGGCCATTTCCGTTACAACTACGGCATTGAAGGGATCCCACTTGGCAATAACCTCATCCTTCTTAACGACATCTCCATCGTTCTTGTAAAGGGTGCTGCCATAAGGAACGCTGGCTGTGAGCAATACGATGCCTGTAGTAGGACCTACGAAGCGAACTTCGGTCAGACGACCTACCACCACCTTTGCTCCTTCGCCGTCTTCTTCTGTAACGTCAACGGTACGCAGTTCCTCGAACTCAAGACGAGCGTCATACTTTGCCACAATGCGGGCATTGGCTGCTGCATTACCGGCCACACCACCGGCGTGGAAGGTTCGCAGAGTCAACTGTGTACCAGGCTCACCGATAGACTGTGCTGCAATGACACCGACTGCCTCACCCTTCTGCACCATACGACTGGTGGCAAGGTTGCGACCGTAACACTTCATGCAGACGCCCTTCTTGCTTTCGCAAGTAAGCACGGAACGAATCTCGACGCTCTCGATGGGGCTGTCTTCAATTTCCTGTGCCTTAGCCTCGTTAATCTCTTCGCCGGAAGCACAAATAAGTTTGCCTGTACGAGGATGGATGATGTCATGCACAGACACACGACCAAGAATACGGTCGTAAAGGCTGCTGATGACTTCGTCGCCATTCTTCAAAGCAGAGCATACGAGACCACGCAGAGTGCCACAGTCCTCCTCATTGATGATGACGTCGTGGCTGACATCGACAAGACGACGTGTCAGGTAACCGGCGTCGGCCGTCTTCAAAGCAGTATCGGCCAGACCCTTACGAGCACCGTGAGTAGAGATGAAGTACTCGAGCACACTCATACCTTCCTTAAAGTTAGAAAGAATTGGGTTCTCGATGGTATCGGGTTCTGCACCTGCCTTCTGAGGCTTAGCCATCAAACCACGCATACCTGAAAGCTGGCTAATCTGACCGGCACTACCACGAGCACCGGAATCCAGCATCATGTATACGGCATTGAAGCCTTGGTCGGCCTCCTTCATGGTCTTCATCAAAGCCTTCGAGAGGTCGTTGTTGACATGAGTCCAGATATCGATAACCTGGTTGTGACGTTCCTTGTCGGTGATAAAGCCCATGCCGTATTCACCGCTGACGCGTTCAACCTCCTCATTACCTTTGCGAATGAGTTCTTCCTTCTCTTCGGGGATAATGATATCGCCAAGGTTGAAGGACAAACCACCTTCGTATGCCAGACGGTAACCCAGGTTCTTGATACCATCGAGGAACTCGCAGGCACGAGCCACACCTACAGTCTTGATAACATCGGTAATGATGCCACGCAAAGTCTTCTTGGAGATTACGTCATTGAAGAAGCCTACCTCCTCGGGTATGATTTCGTTGGCAATGACACGACCTACAGAAGTCTCGACCATACGCTTGCCAAGAGTGCCATCCTCGAGTTTGTCGTTGACCATCACGAATACAGGAGCATGCACATCGACACGCTTTTCATTGTAAGCAATGATGGCTTCCTCGGGACCATAGAACTTCAGACCAGCACCCTTTGCACCGGGACGAAGTTTGGTGATATAGTACAAGCCAAGCACCATGTCCTGAGAAGGAACGGTGATAGGTGTGCCGTTGGCAGGATTCAAGATGTTATGAGACTGGAGCATCAAAATCTGAGCCTCGAGGATTGCCTCGTTGCTCAAAGGCAGATGCACAGCCATCTGGTCGCCGTCGAAGTCGGCATTGAACGCCGTACAAGCCAACGGATGGAGTTGGATAGCCTTACCTTCGATCATCTTTGGCTGGAAAGCCTGAATACCAAGACGGTGAAGTGTCGGAGCACGGTTCAACAGAACAGGATGACCCTTCATGACGAACTCGAGGATATCCCAAATGATTGGATCCTTACGGTCAACAATCTTCTTCGCGCTCTTCACGGTCTTCACAATACCGCGCTCAATAAGTTTACGGATAATGAAGGGCTTGTAAAGTTCTGCTGCCATGAGTTTGGGGATACCACACTCGCCCATCTTCAACTCAGGACCAACAACAATTACAGAACGTGCAGAATAGTCAACACGCTTACCCAACAAATTCTGGCGGAAACGACCTTGCTTACCCTTGAGTGAATCGCTCAAAGACTTCAAAGGACGATTGCTTTCCGTCTTGACTGCACTGCTCTTGCGGCTATTGTCGTAGAGACTGTCAACAGCCTCCTGAAGCATGCGCTTCTCGTTACGAAGAATGACTTCGGGGGCCTTGATTTCAATAAGTCTCTTAAGACGATTGTTACGAATAATAACACGACGATAGAGGTCGTTCAGGTCACTCGTTGCAAAGCGACCGCCATCCAGAGGCACCAAAGGACGCAATTCGGGCGGAATAACCGGAAGAGTACGCATTATCATCCACTCCGGTCTGTTTACCTTGGCACTTGCACGGAAACTCTCCACAACCTGAAGACGCTTCAAGACGTCATTCTTATGCTGTTGTGAGCCACCTTCCTTGTTTGCCTCGTCGCGAAGTTGATTAGACAAAGAATCCAAATCCAATTCGCAAAGCAAATCGTATATTGCCTCTGCGCCCATTTTAGCAATGAACTTGTTCGGATCCTTATCATCCAAGTATTCGTTACCTTGTGGCAGACGGTCCAAGATATTCTCATATTCATCCTCCGAAAGCAAATCGAATTTCTGAACAGGAATATCCTTGTTCTTTGCCATTACACCGGGCTGAATTACGATGTAACGCTCGTAATAGATAACTGCATCCAATTTCTTGGTGGGAAGACCAAGAAGATAACCCATCTTGTTTGGCAGAGAACGGAAGTACCAAATGTGTGCAACAGGTACCACCAACTGAATGTGGCCACTGCGCTCACGACGAACCTTCTTCTCTGTTACCTCTAC
>X129_Alpine_Ibex__coassemble_25_pt1 | contig 17878 bp, 11 predicted proteins | sample X129_Alpine_Ibex__metabat2_low_PE_007 | metagenome-assembled genome bin X129_Alpine_Ibex | reverse complement strand
AATTTACTCTGCAGAACTTCGTCAACTTCACACGTGTAGTTGCCCAAACGGACGCATCCGTTTCGACGAGTGGACTGCAGGGCTGCAATCGGGGCACTCGGGAAGCCACAAAAACAAGGCAGCGAGCACCGGAATGTCGGGCTCGCTGCTTTGATATTTATACGAATTGTGTATTACTTCGTGCTGAACTTATACATGGTTGTTGTCATGTAGTTCTCACCCGGAAGAAGGGTTGTGCTGGGCCATTCGGGATGGTTGGGGCTGTCGGGATAGTGCTGTGTCTCGAAGCAGAATGCACTGCGACGGGGATACTTCACGCCCTTCTTGCCTACGAAACTGCCATCGAGGAAGTTGCCGGCATAGAACTGAACACCGGGCTGGTCGGTGAACATCTCCATGAAGATGCCTGTGTTGGGATCATAGAGTGTGCCGAAGCACTTGGTAAGGTCGCAGTTTGTGTTGAGAATCCAGTTGTGGTCATAGCCCACGCCATTCACAATCTGCTCGTTTGTCTCGTCGTTGATGCGGTCGCCAATGGCAGTGGGAGTGCGGAAGTCGAAAGGTGTGCCCTCTACTGCAAGCACTTCGCCTGTAACTGCAACATCAGCATCTACGGCTGTAAACTGGTCGGCATCGAGCATCAGCACCTCGTCGAGGCAGTCCTTTGAACCGTCGCCGCTGAGATTGAAGTAGCAGTGGTTGGTCAGGTTCAGCACTGTGGGCTTGTCTGTGTTAGCAAAATAATTGATGATCAATGTATTGTCTTCGGTCAGAGCATAGGTTACCTTTACGTCCAGGTTGCCGGGATAACCGTCTTCGCCATCGGGGCTTGTTGTGGTGAACTCGATAATCTTGTCGTCCTTCTGATTGGCTTCCCAAATGCGGTTGTGGAAAGCAATCGGGCCACCGCCATGCAGGCTGTTGGGGCCATTATTGATGGGCAACTGATATGTATTGCCATCGAGAGTGAACTGACCCTTGGCAATGCGGTTGCCGTAACGGCCGATGAGAGCACCGAAGTTGCAGCCCTGTGCGCCATACTTCACATAGTCGGCAATGTTGTCATGGCCGAGACATACGTCCTGCATGTTGCCATCCTTGTCGGGAACCATAATGCTGACAATACGTCCGCCGAAGTTAGTGAAACAAACCTCCATGCCTGCATCGTTCTTGAGGACATAGAGAGCCGTCGAATCGGTAGCGAAGTCTGCCGGATTAAGACCGGAAACTGTCAGGCTGTCCGCACACTCGGCATTGTTGCAAGAAGTGTTGCAACATGCAGAAAAACTAAGCCCTGTAGCGATTGCCACGAGAGCAAGGAAAAATGTTTTCTTCATTTTGCTTAAATTAATTAGACAATGTTTCTTCGTTTATCTTTTCATCGCAAAGTTATAACATTACATGTGATTCGCAAAATAAACGGCACAAAATGTTGGTTAGTTTATTTAAATTCTTTATCTTTGCAAAAAATCATACTAAAAAAACACATGAAACGACTTATATACCCTTGTCGATTACTCCTCGCTGCCGTTGCAGTTATTTCCCTATGGTCTTGTACCGAACAAGTAGACACCTCTGCGCGCTACGTGTTCAAGGAAAATACTGTAATGAGTTACTTGGAGAAACATGAGGCCTACAGCAGTTACGTTGACATCCTGCGCAAGGTAGACATCAGTAAAGCCAGCAGTTCCAAGGTCAGCCAACTGTTGAGCGCACGCGGAAACTTCACCGTATTTGCGCCAAACAACGCTGCCATACAGAAATATCTCGAGGATTTGGTTGTGGAAGGCATCATTGCAGAGCCATCGTGGGACGCTTTTACAAGCGAACACAAACGCGACTCCATCTACAAAGTGATTGTCTATAACAGCATCATCGATGGTGGCGACGAAGCCAACGCATTCTTCTACACAACGGAATTCCCCAACGACAAAGACGAGTTCATCCTTGGCACACTCAACGACAAGAAACTCTCCGTCAAGAAACCCGAGAATCAGCCGGACAGCATCTACATCAATGAAGACTGCCCCGTCAGCGTCAAAGAACGTGACATCCTTGCCATCAATGGCATCATCCACCAACTGGAAAAAGTCATTTCGCCCAAGGACATTACCGCTGCCAGTTACATTCAGCAGTGCCTCGACGAGCAGAAAGAAGGCTTCCTTGTGTGCTTCCGCGTCATTCAGGCATGCGGACTGCTCGACACTCTCAGCAAGGTGCGCGACGAACGATACGAAGAACTTTACCAGACCGGCATGATTCCCGACCTGGTTGGCATGACGAACGAAGGTTTTGCCGAAGGTAACACCGCTTATGCACCTAAACATCGTCTGTATGGCTTTACCATCTTTGCCGAGCCCGACGACTTCTGGCGCAGCCAAGGCATAGAGCCTACCGCCCCCGACCTGCTCAGTAAACTTACACAATGGATTCTCGACAACCATCAGTACAGCGATGACGATGTGTTCACAACAGACGAGAACTACAAAAGCGAGGACAACCTGCTCTACCAGTGGATCACATATCACATGCTGCCCATGCGTATCCCTAAAGGCAAACTCGTCTTCCACATCAACGAATTTGGTTTTAACTTGAGTCGTCCGGAGGTGTATAGCATACCCGTTTACGAGTTCTACACGACGATGGGCAAACGACGTCTCTTCAAACTCACCGAAAGCGGAGCAAGCAATGGCGTTTACATCAACCGATTCCCGACTACAGACAACGGACGCCGAGGCACCGGCGAAGAGATTGGTTGCGATGCCGACAAGGTGGGCAGCCGTGTGGATTACGAATCACCATTGGCTATCCTCAGCGACATGGTCAACTGTAACGTTTACCCCATTAGCGCACCTATCTCATACAACGACGATGTGCGAGACAACTTGCACCGCAACCGCATCCGCTTCGACGGCATGAGCCTCTTCCCCGAAGCCATGAACAACGACATCCGCCTGAAGAAGGCTACAGAGGAACGCTACAAGCATGTCTATATCCCCAACACCGTACGCACGTATAACTACTTCGAGAACATGCAGCAGAACGATGCCATGAACTTCGTATATTACAACGCATGGAACGACGACTGGTGCAACCTGCATCGCGACGAGATGAAGGCCGTAGGCCATTTCGAAGTGATGTTCAAGTTGCCTCCCGTGCCACGCCGTGGCACATACGAGGTGCGCTACAAGGTATTGGCAAATGGTAATCGTGGCGTGGCACAGGTTTACTTTGGCTCTGACCCTAACAACCTGCCTGTTGCCGGCATTCCTTTGGACTTGACAATGGGTTGCGACGACCCGAAAGTTGGCTGGGAAGACGACGACCCGATTGACGATGACTACAATGCCGAAATTGACAAGCGCATGCGTAACATTGGCTTCATGAAGGGTCCGCAGTCCATCAACTCAAACGATGGAACTGAACGTGGCAAGAATGACCGTGAGAACATCCGACACATCTTCGTCCGTCAGACACTCGATCCGAACGAAACCTATTACATTAAGTTGAAGTCCGTACTCGACGCCGAGAAGAAGGAGTTCTACATGGACTTCATCGAATACTGTGCAAAAGAGATTTACGACAATCCTGAATCGCCGGAAGACATCTGGTAGTATAAGGTAGTATAAAATAATGGTAACCATTATATCAAGAAAGGTTAACCATTATGCTCAAATAGGTTAACCTTTTTCGACAGAATGGTTAACCCATTTTTGTATGCTGGCGTTTCGTGCCACGCACGGCCTCTGCCTGCAATGGATTGTCGGGCCAATAGTGTTTTGGGTAGCGACGACGCAGTTCGCCTCGCACCTCGAAGTATGCATTCTGCCAGAAACTGCGAAGGTCCTGGGTGAGTTGCACTGGTTTGTAGCCCGGCGACAGCAACTCCATGAGGACCGGCACACGTCCATTGTCCACACGAGGCGTCTCCTCCATCCCAAAGCACTCTTGCAAGCGCACACTCAACACGGGTGTTTCTGCTCCATGGCGATAGTCCAGGCGGATACGACTGCCTGTCGGCACCACAATATGCGAGGGGGCAACACATTCTATCTGTTGCTGCAGGTCGTAAGGGATGAGTGCCCAAAGCACGGCACACAGGTCGATGCGGCGAAGTGCTGTGCCCGACGAACGCAAGCGGCCGGCCTCATCGTCAAGATAAAAAGGCAGCCACTCGTGAGCCGTCGCAAGGAGATGCGACGTGGAGAGGTCGGGGATATTCAGTTCGGGGTGCCATGCTGCCACCTGTGCTACACGTCGCTGCAGAGCAGTCACTTCGTCGTTCCACGACAACACGCTGAGCCCGTCCTTTGCTACAACATCGCACAGCACACGTTCCTGCAAACTGCGTGGTGCGTCGTGCAACGGTTTGGAGCGAAGGAGCAGTCGCCCGATGCGCCATTCGTGTTGCATGACCAAGCCGTCCTGCTTGCTGTCCCACGCCACATGGTCGCGTTCCGTGGCAAGGTCCTCAAGGTCCGGCGGCTCAACAGCCGCGGCAAGAAACACCCTTCCCTGCGTTCCGGAAACAAAAAGTGATGCTACGGCAAGCCACGGACACGACGAAAGCGGGTCCTTTCGATCGATGCGAACTTCCTCGCCGCTTGCCAACCTGTATCTGCCCGCACCATCCATCTGCCTTGCAACACGCTCGGGATAGGCATAAGCAACCAGATGTCCTACTCCAACTCCACTGCTCTTCCTGCCACGTTCCCTCGCCGGAGCAATCCTCCTGTAAGCCTCCGCAACCTGTGCTATGCGTTGCCATGAGCCAAGATGCTTACTCTCTCTGGCTCTCTGCAACATGTCGATGCGTAAAGACATATCAGCCTCATTCTCGTGCTGCGCCAGTGGGTCCTTCTCCTCGAGCAAGGCTGCAATGTCACAAGCCAGTCCTGTCTCGCCAAGAGAGGCTGCCCGAAGTATCATCCTCGAGATGCGAGGATGGCAAGGCAATCCTGCCATTTGCTTGCCCAATCGAGTAATGCCTCCCTGCTCATCAAGGGCTCCGAGCGAAAACAACAGTTCGCGGGCAGCAACCAGACTATGCAAAGGAGGCGGTGTGAGCCAGGGAAGTGCCATGGCATCTCTTTCGCCAAAAGAAACAACATCAAGCAATGTTGGCGCCAGGTCGGCATACTCTATCTCGGGTCTGCGGCGTTCCGCCATACGATGCTCTGCCGCCTTCGTCCACAAACGATAACAAATCCCCGAGGTCAGGCGACCGGCACGGCCGGCACGCTGTGCCGCCATATCCAGACTGATGGGTACGGTTTCCAGATGGCTCATGCCTGTTCGACGGTCGAAGACAAGAGTACGACACAATCCACTATCAATAACGATTCTTACGCCCTCAATGGTCAACGACGTTTCCGCTATGGGAGTTGCCAACACCACCTTCCGTTCGCCCTCCTTCGACGGCATAATCGCCCTGCGTTGGTCCTCCGACGAAAGGTTTCCGAAGAGTGGGAAGACCTCTGCCGGAAAGCCTTGCAACAATGCTGCGCAACGCATTATCTCCGCCTGTCCTGGCAAAAACACAAGAATATCACCGTCCTTCGGTGCCCGACGGACGGCATCTGCAACAGCCTGCGCTATGTCTTCTCGGCGGAAATCCTCCTTCGCATAAACAATATCAACAGGGAACATCCGCCCTCGACTCTCAATGAGTGGGGCCTGCAACGCATCACAAATTGCCGAACTGTCTATAGTGGCAGACATCACCACAAGGCGCAAATCGGGACGCAAGAGTTGCTGCGCCTGTCGGCTAAGAGCAAAAGCAAGGTCGGAATGCAGGCTTCGCTCGTGAAACTCATCGAAGATAATGATGCCAACGCCATCGAGCGTCGGATCATGTTCCAGCATTCGTGTCAAAACACCTTCTGTCAAAACCTCTATCCTGGTCTCGCTACTTACGCATGTCTCAAAACGAATGCGATAGCCAACCGTCTTTCCGACAGGTTCGTCAAGCAACGACGCCATGCGTTCAGCAATCTGCCGTGCAGCAAGGCGACGTGGCTCAAGCATCAGAATCCGTCCCTCAACAGGAGCATCAAAAAGAAGAGTCAGAGGCAGTAGCGTCGATTTTCCGGCTCCAGGCGGTGCAGTAACAACCACATCCTGCTGCCGGGCAAGCGTCCCACTCACTGCCTCGGCAATGGCAGCAACAGGCAAGTGCCCCGAACGCTCAACAAGGAGAGCCTTGTCCATCTACCCTACTATCCACTTACTGCCGGGCAGAAGCGAAAGAATCTTCGTGGCTACAGCGCAACAGATAAAGGACAGTACTGCAATAACAGGAATGGCAGCATATACAGGAATCAGAGGTTCTGCCACATTGCCATTGACAAAATACACCGCAATAGGAGCCAAGAAGAACAGATGCATCAGGTACATGCCAAAACTCAACTTGGCCAACGATGAAATAATCCTTGGCGCAGGCTTATGAATTGTAGAGAACATCAAGAAAAGTCCGAAGGTCGCTAACAACACATTGGGCGTACAAAATTCCCAACTCCATTCAAGCATCGGTGTCTCTATAAGTTCTCCGGGAACACCCTTCACCCAGAAACTCCATACCGTAAAGGCAGCCCCAACAAGGAAGCAAGCAAGGCCTATATTGATGCGACGCTTATCACTCCAGGCAAGATGGAAACGGATATAATGTGCCAATACAAGATAACCCAGATAACCAGAACAGTACCACAGTGCATGGAAACCATTCCAGAAGCACTCACCCCACAGTTCCTCGCTGACAAAACGATGCAGCCAAGGCATCAACGTAGAGAACACAAAGAAATAAAGGAACAGGCGTTCGTCCTTGGCAGATGCCTTCTCAAGCCATGGCGAAACAATAGGAATGATAATATACAGGCTGATGAGCGGATACATAAACCACAAATGTCCTGCCATCGATGGGAAGTTCCAAGGCAGACGACAGAAGTCTGCCCACGATGTTTCCCATGTCATTCCGCCCCATGCCAAAGGCAAGAAGCAATATAGCAGCATGAAAATAATCATGGGAGGCAGAATACGAAGGAAACGACGGCGGTAGAAATCAGACATTCCCACGCCCGGTTTCATCGGGACAAGCAAGAAAGCACTTATGGTCATGAAGAGGGGGACAGCCGTACGGCTCAAGCCTCCATCATAAAAGGCCACCCAGAAACGGTTGGCTTCATTAGCAAGCATCGACATATTGCCTGCCAAACCACTGCTGTCTGCACCATAAAAGTTCTCACTGGCATGCACCAGCATCACCATAAAGCACGCAATCACTCGTATCCAATCAACAAAGGAAACGTGCTGATCAACATTCTTTTGCATCATTCTGTACTATTTGAGTGTTTGAAGTTTTCTGTATATTCTCTGGTTTTGCCTTGATTGAAGCACTGATTACTTTGCGCACCTTCATCGGTTCCTCAATGCAATGAACCTGATGTGCAGTGCCACCACTGCCAATCATCTCTACGCATCCCGTTCCAATGATACGTTGCCATAGGGATTGATAGAAGTTGACGGTCTCAATGCGGGCAAGAGGAATTTCTGTCATCTTAATGTTGAAGATTCCGTCTTTCTGCACAAAACGGCTGCTTGTGACAGCAAATTCCGTGCGAGTACGAACGATGCGCCCGATTATCCATACGAAGAAGGCAAGCACCAGGCAAGCAATGCCAGCATAGAAAAGTTCGTTCTTATACAATGGGTATCTGTAGTATGCCAGCCAAATGGCTACAATTCCGCCAACAGTAAACAGCAGGCTTGAGAATATGTACCTGAAGATATAAGACCAATGTAGCCGTCCGTTTAGGATGATTGATTCGCCTTCTTCGAGGCTTTGTTTAATGTAATTTGCCATATTTGTAGATGTTTTATGTGCAAATGTAGTAATTTATCCTGAATTATCATGGATTTAATAAATATTTTCGCTTATCTGTTCGTTATGTTCTTAAAGTTGATATTTACAACAAAATTTCCTTCTGTTTTTCTTTTCTATTGCAAAAAGAGTTAACTTTGCAGTACATCTAATACTATTCTACACATAATTATATATTATGAACCCTTTTGTTATTTCTCTTTTTGTTGTGCTACTGATGGCTATGAGTATGCCATGCCGTGCTGCTTTATACATTGTCGGATCTGCCTTAGGCTCCCATTGGAACAGACAAGCCATGACGGAACAGTCTGAAGGCATATATACGTGGGATGGTTACTTGTTCCATGGCGGCGAACTTAAGTTTATGGTCAATGCCACCGAATGGGGGGATCACTGGGGGCCTTCTGTTGCCGGCACAACACTTGGAAAAGGCATACAGAACATCGCTTTGCATACAAGCGGTGATTACAAGTATCGGGTGGACAACATCGGCTTGTGCCAGGTGCAGGTAAACACCGACACGCGAACAATCCGGATTGCAGATTCCAATGGCAATTTGCCTGAAACCAGGCTTTATCCTCCATGCCTTTACCCTGTGGGGACTGCTGTTGGCACCACTTTCTCCGACAAGAACTTCTACTCTCTTGTTGAGGATTCGACCGATGCCGGTACATATAGTGGGACACTTACACTTGGCAGTGGTACGTTGGCACTACATGGGAAGCCATACAAGAAAGCGACCATTGCCCGTAACATCTGTCCTCTCCTGGCTACCGGAGCAAACGAGAAACTGCCCAAACTACGCTACAACATAGAAACAGACAAGTGCAGTTATGCCCCTGGCGAAGTAGTGACGCTGACAATATCTTCCATGCCTCCGTCGGGTTTCCGTGTCCGATATCGTCACCTCGGTGATGTTATAGCCGACACTTTGCTTTCTTCGCGCACATGGACATGGCAGGCTCCGCCCGAAGATTTCAGAGGTTACATGGCAGAAGTGTATCGCCCACGTGAAGACTCGGAAGGAGACTTCGATGAAATTTGCGCTACGATTGCCATCGATGTCAGTTCCGACTGGACGCGTTTCCCACGTTATGGTTTCGTTGCCGCCTTCGGGAATGACAAGACGCTGAATAAGACAAGGACGGAAATGAAGTGGCTCAACCGCTGCCACATCAATGGTGTGCAGTTCCAGGACTGGCACTATTGCCATGACTGGCCACTCGGGGGCACCAGAGATGGCGGGCTTTGGACTACTTATAAAGACATTGCAAACCGCACAATCTACACGTCGTCCGTAAAGAACTACATCAAGGCCCAGCACGACCGTGGTATGAAAAGCATCTTCTACAACCTGTGTTTCGGTGTTTTGGATGGCTGGGAGGAGCGAGGTGTCAAACCGGAATGGTTTGTATTCAAGGATAAGAATCACTCCACGAAGGACCGTCACGACCTGCCCGACTCGTGGAAGAGCGACATCTACCTGGTCAATCCTGCTAACGAAGAATGGCTTTCGTATTTGGCAGAACGCAATGACGAGGTGTATTCCTTTCTCGATTTCGATGGTTATCACATAGACCAACTCGGCGGACGAGGTTCTGTATATGATTACTACGGCAACAGTCTCAACCTTCGTGACGGCTTTGCCACATTCGTTACTTACATGAAAAACCGCCACCCGGAGAAACGCCTTATCATGAATGCCGTTTCGCAGTGGGGTGCATCGCACATTGCAGAATCGGGGAAAATGGACTTTCTCTACTCTGAAGTATGGGGAAATGGCATCAACAGCAGTTTGAGCAGTGGAGAAGGGCGCTTCGCCAACATCAAAAAGGTCATCGACGAGAACCTGGGCTTCAACCCTTCTCTACGTTCCGTACTCGCTGCCTACATGAATTATGCTACAGACGGCAAGAACTTCAACACGCCCGGAGTTGTCATGGCCGATGCCGTCATGTTTGCACTTGGCGGTTCACATCTGGAACTTGGGGGCGACCATATGCTCTGCAGGGAGTACTTCCCCTATGCGGGCATGAAGTGGCATAGCCAGATTGAGGACTGGATGACTCGGTACTACGACTTCCTGACGGCCTACGAGAACCTGCTGCGTGACAATTGGAAGGAGCGGACGACAGTCAAGGCAACCTGTTCCGATGTCACCATCAACACGTGGGAACCCGTTGCAAACCAAGTGACGATGCTCGCTCGCGAGGTGAATGGCAGGCAAGTTGTCCATCTTCTCAACTTCACACAAGAGGAAGGGGCCACAAGCCTCTCCACCCTGGGGGAGACAGAGGGAGAAAACTATCTCCTATGCTGGCATGACAATCAGGCCATACGCCCCTGGCCTCAACGCTTCGAGAACCTCTCCGTCCGCCTGACAGGTCTGACGGGCATGGGCAAAGTGCGCCGCATCTGGGTTGCCTCGCCCGACTATTGTGGCGGTGCCATGCAGGAACTGACGGACTACAGGTACACCTCGTCCACCGGAACCATCAGCCTGACACTGCCGTCTCTGCAATTCTGGACGATGATTGTCATAGAGCCCGAGAGTGCCACTACACAGGACAACACCTGCTACGCTCCTACAATCAACGGCGAATCGCTCGTGCCGGACATCCCCTCGTCGCTCGCCCCCACCCCGTCTGCCACACGCTCCTGGAGCCTGACATCCGGCGAAGGCATCTTCGAGGCACACGCCGACATCCCGGCCGGCACACTCACTATATTCAAAGACAACGACGATGCCGTCATTCTCCCCCTCGGAGAAAGCCAAGAGGTCTTTTATGACCTTGGCGGACGCCTTGTCGTAAACCATAAATCGTCAAACAACAAACTGCAACGAGGCATCCTCGTCAGCAAAGGCAAAAAGGTGCTCCGATAGTCTTTTACCTTTTCACTTTTTCACCTTTTCACTTTTATTTTTGCCGGTCGGCGTGACATTTCACCTCTTTGTGTCTATATAAGGTAAAATGGCAAACGACGACAACAGCATCATAGAGCGCATACGAGGCGGCGAGACAAGTGAGTTCGCACAGCTGGTAAAGCGTTACGGCCCATCGCTCATGGTGTTCGTCGGACGCATCGTGGGAGTTCAGGAGGACACAGAGGACGTGGTGCAGAACACTTTCGTCGCTGCCTATCAACACCTGAAGGACTTCGACCCGCAGAAGGCATCTGTCTCGACGTGGCTTCAACGCATTGCCTACCACGAAGCGCTCTACCATCTGCGGAAACGAAAACGGCAAGTCATGCTGCCGCTTAACATAAGTGATGACGTTCCCGACGAGCTGCCTGAAGACACAACAGCACAGCAACTGGACGAAGCCATACAGCAGCTTTCACCTGAGGACCAGATGCTCCTGCAACTCTACTACTTCGACGGACGTTCTCTAAAAGAGATTGCCTACATCACCAACCAAGCGGGCGAAGCCACAGCTCGCGAGGTGTCGCGCCTCAGCAGCCAGCTTCACCGCATACGACAAAGACTAAGAATCATCTTAACACACAAGAACCATGAATGACGACAACCGCCTGCGCCTGAGCGAAGCGAAGAACCTTTTCAGCCAAGCCCTGCAACGGCAGAACGACCGAGCAGCAGGCATGAAGATGCCCGACGACATGGAGCAAAGGGTGATGGGAAGCCTCACCCCTAACCCCTCTCCGAGGAGAGGGGAACCTTCCCCCTTGCCGCTTCGACGTTCTCCCCTCCTTTGGAGGGGGATAGGGGGAGGCTGCATTGCTGTGGCAGCCAGCGTGCTCTTGCTCATCTTGCTTAACGTAAGAACGCAGCAGGCAGAACAGCCTCCTGTCATAGCAGAAATAGTGACGGAGCCGCAGGACAGCACTGAGGAAACACATGCGACAGCTCCGACAGTAGTCACAGAACAGAAGCAACCTGCCATGGCTCAAGCAGAGAAACCTAAACTAACAAGAAGACAAAAGCCTACCGTCCGGAAGGAAACAATAGCAGAGCCGCCTGCCAAGGAAGCCGTTCCTATGGAGACACCTGCGGAGGGAGCGTTCCCGGAAGATAGGCTGCTCGGCATGAATAACCCTTATCTCATTGCTGCTGCTCAATTGCAGGATGTCCGCGAGCGCGGCGAACGCCTCGACCGGGAGGTGGCAATGCTAATGAACCGACAATAAAACCATCACGTCATGAAAAGACTATCAGCACTTGTATTACTGGCTGCAGCCGCCGCAGCCGCATTCTGCCAGGAACCGAACAGACAGCTTCAGGGGCTGATGGAATACCTCAGACAGCAAGGCTTCATCTCCTATCGCGAACAAAGTTCCACATGGGGCAGGGGCATCACGCACAGGCTGGGCGCCAGCTTCCACTTCTACATCACCGACAATCCGCCTATGCACGAGAGCATGAGCCAGGAGCAAAGAGAGAAGGCCGTTCATGTGAATGACAGCCTCAACGCCCAGCGCCGCAGAATCATGGCCTGTGGTCTCGACTCCATCCGCCGCACCTTCGCCCTCCTCGGAGCGGAAGCCGCGGAAAGTCACCTCTACGAATACCATAAGTTCGGCACAGACACCATCCGGTACTCGCTGGTGTTCCCGCAGGAGATGGAAGAGGTCATGCCCGACTCCTTCTGCTTCAGAGACCCCAAGATAGCAAACTTCTATTACCACAGATACAAGGACACGAAGGGCGACGGCGGCATCGTGGAGTTGGCAACCCTCAGTCATCTCATCACCGTGCCCAGCGGCATACGGATAGGCGACATAAAAGCCTTCGACATCACGGCTTTCGAGGCACTGATTCTGCCTGAGCTGAAGCCCCTGATGAAGAAGAAGGGCGCGAAGGTTTATCCCGTACATTGGCAGCACGACGCGGGCTTCGACGACGAAGTGGGCAAAGGCCTTATGTACAAGAACACATCGTGGTCTTCGCCAGAGTCAGAAGAAAATCTGCACACAGGCCTGACGACAGGCTCGCACTACTTCATTCCCGTGAGGTATGAGGCAGAAGCCACAGCCCTCTGCCATAGGCTCTACTCACTGGCACTGGATTACGTCAACAGCCACCCCGGACAGCTCTACAACTACAAGTTCATGCCGTCTAACTTCCCCTACCCTGGCATTCTCTACGAAGTCGTTCAGGCAGACGACAGGATGGGCAGCAACGGGTACTTCCTCTGCCTCATGAAAGACAAGGAAGGCTTCCACATCCTCAGCCTCAGGGAAAAGGGCGAACGCTGGATTCCCAAGGACTGGCAGAAGCTCGAGAGCTACATCAACGGCGAAAAGGTACATATAAAAGGTATGGAGCCTAAGAAGGACAAGAAATAATCATCTCGAATTGGTTTTAGAAGTTAATAAATCGGTGCGCCATCCTGCTCCTGCGTCGCGAGATGCGGGAGCTGTTTTTATAACCCTCACGTGACATCGGTAAACGTCACGTGTGAAGTTGACAAACTTCACACGTGAACTTCGCCAACTTCACGTGTGTTGTTGGCAAACATCACGTGTGTCATAAAAAAACAAAGCGTGCCGTGTTTTGCAACACGGCACGCCATCCTATATAAAGTCCTGTTATTTCCAGTAAATATCGGTGAATTCCTTCTTGATGTTCACCTCTTCGAGTTTGAAGTACTTGCAGAAGAGAGACCACGTAACATCGAGCATTTCCTCTGTATTCAGATTGACGTCGATGGCAAGCAACTTGCTTGAATAGTCCTTCGCAAAGTCAAGACAACGGTTGTCGTAGTCAGTCAAATCGAAACCATTCTCCAACTTAGTCTTCGCATTAGCCGCATCGGCATAGAGTCGAATGGCAGCATTCATGACCTGACTGTGGTCCTTACGCGTCTTCTTACCTGCCACAAGTTGCTTCAGACGAGACAGCGAACGGAACGGATCGACAATAACCTTGCCCACATCACTGTCGCGACGCAGATAGAGTTGGCCCTCCGTAATGTAACCCGTATTGTCGGGCACGGCATGAGTAATATCGCCACCAGACAAAGTCGTTACGGCAATGATGGTGATAGAACCACCGCCCACACTCTCGGGGAACTGCACAGCCTTCTCATAAATCTTTGCCAAGTCGGAATAAAGAGAGCCCGGCATAGAGTCCTTCGACGGGATTTGGTCCATACGGTTGCTCACGATAGAAAGCGAGTCGGCATAACTGGTCATGTCAGTCAGCAGAACAAGCACCGTCTCATGCTTCTCGACAGCAAAATACTCGGCAGCAGCCAATGCCATGTCAGGAATAAGGAGTCGCTCCACAGCAGGGTCCTCAGTCGTGTTAATGAAAGAGATAATGCGGTCGAGCGCACCGGCGTTCGCGAAAGTGTTACGGAAGAAATAGTAATCATCATTCGTCATACCCATACCACCAAGAATAATCTTGTCGCACTTCGCACGCATCGCAACCATCGCCATCACCTCGTTGAAAGGCTGGTCCGGGTCGGCAAAGAAAGGAATCTTCTGGCCCGAAACAAGCGTATTGTTGAGGTCGATACCGGCAATACCCGTAGCGATGAGTTCGCTGGGCTGCTTTCTGCGGACAGGATTCACAGAAGGTCCGCCAATCTCCACCTCTTTACCCTCAACCTCCGGACCGCCATCGATAGGATTGCCGTAAGCGTTAAAGAAGCGTCCTGCCAACTGGTCGCTGACCTTGAGCGAAGGACTCTTGCCCAAGAACACAACCTCCGCATTGGTGGGAATACCGCCCGTGCCCTCAAATACCTGAAGCGTAACATCGTCACCGATTATCTTTACCACCTGAGCCAGTTTGCCATTAATGGTGGCAAGTTCATTATAACCGACACCTGTCGCCTTGAGCGAACAAGTGGCCTTCGTTATCTGGCTAATCTTTGTATATACTTTCTGAAATGCTGTTGCCATGTCTGTTATGCATTAATCATTGCTTCAATTTGCTTGATGTAGTCGTAGTACTGCTCACTCTTGTAAACAGAATAGTTCATCTGCTTGCAAAGGTTGATGAGTTTCTTGAAGAAGTCAGTAACATCAAGGAAGGTATCGAACTTGTAATCATCCTTGTTGCAAACCGTTGTCACAAGGTTGAGAATCTCCTCCTGACGCTCAAGAGGCGTCACAGCATCAACCTCATCGAAAGCATCCTGCTGCAGAATGACATAGTCGATAACCTCAGACTTCCAGAAGGTAACATGGTATTCAACAGGCACACCATCGTCACCCAAGATATTTATCTGCTCGGCAATCTCCTTACCACGCAGCATACGCGTCTTCAAGTCAAGCACCTTCGGTATCCACTCCTCGTTGATATGGCCCTTAATATACTCGGCAAACTCCGGATATTCAAGATACTTGGAATAAGAATCAATAGGATTGACCGCAGGATAACGTTTCTTGTCGGCACGATCCTGCTCAAGAGCATAGAAACAACGAGCCACCTTCTTGGTGTTCTCCGTTACCGGCTCCTTAAGGTTACCGCCGGCAGGCGACACCGTGCCGAGGAAAGTAACCGAACCAACCTCACCATTATTCAAGATAACATAACCCGCACGTCCGTAGAAGTTACTGATGAGAGCACCCAAGTCCATTGGGAACGCATCAGGACCCGGCAGTTCCTCCATGCGGTTCGACATCTCACGCAATGCCTGTGCCCAACGAGAAGTAGAGTCGGCCATCAACAAAACACGAAGACCCATCGAACGATAATACTCTGCCATCGTCATAGCAGTATAAACAGAAGCCTCGCGAGCAGCAACAGGCATGTTTGACGTATTGGCAATGATAATCGTGCGCTCCATCAACTTACGACCTGTATGGGGGTCAACCAACTCAGGGAACTCGGTAAAGATTTCCACAACCTCGTTGGCACGTTCACCGCAAGCTGCAATAATCACAATGTCGGCTTCGGCCTGCTTTGAAATGGCGTGCTGCAACACTGTCTTACCTGTACCGAAAGGACCAGGAATAAATCCCGTACCGCCTTCCACAATAGGGTTGAACGTATCGATGGTACGCACACCTGTCTCAAGCAACTTGAATGGACGGGGCTTCTCCTTATAGTTAGTCATAGCAAACTTAACCGGCCAGTGCTGCACCATGTCAATCTTGATGTCATTACCCTGCTCGTCTGTCAAGACAGCAATGGTGTCATGTATCTTATACTGACCTTTGGGGACAATACTCTTTACGGTTGCTGTTCCTTCCATCTGGAAAGGAGCCATGATCTTGAGTGGCTGATGGTTTTCCTCTACTTTGCCGAGCCAAGCACTTGCCTGCACCTTGTCGCCTTCTTTAACTATTGGTTCGAAGTCCCAAAGGCGTTCGCTGTCAAGTGCGTCAGTATATTGACCGCGCTTCAGGAAAACGCCGTCCATCTTGTCGAGGTCGTTTTGCAGACCGTCGTAGTTATGGCTGAGCATGCCCGGACCAAGTTGTATTTCGAGCATGTGGCCTGTAAATTCTGCTTCGGCACCAATTTTCAATCCGCGTGTGCTCTCAAAGACTTGCACATATACGTCCTGCTTTACGACCTTGATGACCTCTGCCATCAATCGGTCGCCACCTGTGGTGATGTAGCATATCTCGCCCTGGATCACTGGTCCATCTACTTGGAGTGTGACCATATTGGCAACTACGCCACTAACAATTCCTTTTGTCATATTTATTTTGTCTTTTTATTGATCATTGTATTGACTGAGCAAGGAATTCTTCTGGAACTCTTGCTTCTCCGCGAAGGTTATCGATAATCCGTTGGAAGGTTTCCTTGCCTTGTTCCACGTCAAGTTTTGCCCAACGTTCCTGCATTTGTAATTTGCAGAGATAGGCAAAGACTGCCTCCATGCTGAAAGGTTCGAAGAAGGTTCGTTCGTCAAGCCACACCCATTTGAAGGCGTCTATCATCTTCTCTTTTCGAACCGGATCGTCTTCTTCGACTATCTTCATGAGTTGAGGGATATACTCAAGTTCATGGGCGAGGTTAAAGTCTTTGGTCTTGTTCTCGCGTATCATTTCCTGTACTTCGCCTTCGCCTTTTACGAAGTTTCCTATGCTCCAGCCTTGTGTGCGTGCCAACATGGCTGTAAGGATGTTGGTGATGTCGAGATTGAGTTTATACCAACGGCGCATCATTCGATTCGGGCATGTGCGGATGGCATAGTTGAGGAACTGGAAGGCTATCTCGTCTTCGGGGAAATAGTCTGCTTTGTCTTTGTTGAAAGCATACTCGCGGGCGAACACACTCATAAAGGCGGGGAAGCGGTGTACGTTGAAGTTTAGTTCCGTTGCGCTGGTGATGAGGTCTTGAAGTTGTTCGCGGGTAAAGTTTCCCCACTGGTCGATATTTGCTTCGGGATTCTTGAGGAGTTTGACCAAATTGATGCAATCGGTGTGCAGGAGAAAGTAGAAGAGCAACTTTTTGTCCTGCGACGTGAGTTGTTCTTCGCATTGTTCCCGCATTTGCTCTACGGTCATTCCGGGCTTTGCATCTTGTAGGTCTATGTCCGGCAAGCCGGCTATCATGCAATAATAATTGGCCATTTACGCTGACTTCTAAAAGAGCATTTCGACGAGTTGCGGGCGGAGGAAGTTCTTGAAGTAGGTTTCGAACTCTTCTTTGCCGAAGTTTACTTTATAACTGCCATCGGCTGGTGCGATGGTGAGCATGGTGTCTTTGTCGTTTACCTTGTTGATGGTGACGCCTTTGTCGAGCAGTGCTTTTGCTTTTTCGGCGAAGTATGCTTTGAGGTTGTCTGCTTCGCTGCTGGAGATGACTACTGGCTCGTCGGCGCTCCACTTTTGGGCGAGTGCAACGGCAAACTGTCCGAGAAAGTCGGGTTTTGCGGTCATGTCCTTGACTGCTTCCTTGACAACGTTGTCAGTCAGTACGTTTGCTACTTCGGTCTTGAGGGCGCTCAAGGCTTGTGTTGTGTACATTTTGAGTTCGTTGCGTGTGTTGGCTGCTGTGTCGCCGGCTTGTTTTTGTGCTTGGGCGACGATGTCTTGTGCTTGCTGGCGTGCTTCCTGCAGAATGGTCTCGGC
>X129_Alpine_Ibex__coassemble_20_pt1 | contig 19388 bp, 14 predicted proteins | sample X129_Alpine_Ibex__metabat2_low_PE_007 | metagenome-assembled genome bin X129_Alpine_Ibex | reverse complement strand
GTGGAAAGAAAGCATGAACTCATGCAACTGCCCGCGTAACGTCCAGGAACTCATCAACAACCTGAACATCCAGATTCAGGAAATCAACAACTACCTCACAAACGTCTACACAAAAGGCGAAGTCGATGAAAAAATCGATGAAGAAGTACAGACACTGACAACCATGATTGTCAACATCAACCAAATCATCGGCACACTGGCCACACTCGACCAGTTGACAGACCTGCAGAACCAGACCGCCGACGCACTGGACAAAATCACACAAACCATTGACGACCTGAAAGCAGAACTCGAGAAAGCAAAATGTGAATGCGACCCCGCCAAGTTCCAGGATGTGCTTGACAGACTGGCCAACCTCGAAACACAAATGGCAAAAGCCATTGAAGACATCAAAGTAGCAACAAAGACTGCTCAAGACGCCCTGACCCTTGCAGAAAAGAACAAAGGCGCCATCGAAGAACTGCAAAAACGTGCCGGCGAACTTGAAAAAGCAATAAAAGACCTGGACGGCAAGATAGCAGACAACACTAAGGCAATCGCCGAGAATGCAGAAAACATTCTGAAAAACGTGGAAGACATCCAGAAAAATGCCGAAACAATCGAGAAAATCCAAAAGAGCATCGAAGAACTTGAGAACAAAATAACCCTTGCCAGCGCCAATGCAGAACAAGCATTGAAAGATGCTGCTGCCGCACAAGCAAAGGCCGATGAAAACGCACAGAAAATCGAAGACCTCACCAAACGCGTCGAAACAAACGAAACAAACATTAAAATCCTCCAGGAAAGCGTAACAACTCTGCAGGGCACCGTGTCTGAACTCCAAACTCAAGCAGACAGCAACACCGAAAGAATCACTGCTCTCGAGAATGCCCTCAAAGAGACAAACAACAACGTCAGCGAACTGACTGACAAATACAACCAACTCTCTACAGACCTCGAAGAACTGAAAGAGCAGTTCCAAGCCTGTCAGGAAACCTGCAAAAAGAACCTCGAAGACGCAATGACGCAAATCCGAACAGAAATGCAGGAACTCTACAATGCACTCGACGAACGCGTGACTGCCAACGAAACAACAATCGGCGAACTCAAAACAGACGTCGAAGCACTGAAGACAGATGTTACTGATTTGCAGAACCGCATTCAAAAGGCAGAAGAAACACTCGCCGAACTCATCACACAAATAGAACGCCTCGTAGGCGACGTAGAAGCAATTCAAGAATATCTGAGCAAGCAAGTTACAAGCATCCTCATCCAGGGCACATACAATCCCCTGTTTGGTTCTCTCAGCATTCCCGGCACAGACATCATGTCAACAAGCCTCGTTGCATTCTATGGTCTCCCCGCCAGCGACGTAGAATTCCCCACTTCCGACGACGCAAACTACGTTCGCAAATCAGAAGTACTCACAGACAAAGACATGGAAATGCTCGGAGGTCTCGAAGTGTTCGAAGCACCCGCCAATCTCCCCCTCCTGAACGAAGGAGGCAACGCCGGTAAGGTATACGTTACCATCAACCCCAACTCTGCAGACCTCACAGGTTTGAACCTGAGCATCGTTAACACTCTTGACGAAGAATCGCCCATCAAACTTTCTCCCATCAAGAAATGCGAAGAAAAACTGCAAAGCGGATGGACACGTGCAAACAATGGTTTCTACGTGGCACAAGCAAGTGTAACACCCCAAACCGTTATGACAGAGAATGGCGGCCTTAACATCAACAAAGAGAACTTCTCCGAATTGCTCAAAGAAACAAAGGAACAGTTTGGCAACCTGGCTGAAGACTTCGATGCCGGCAAAATCAATCTCAGCGAATTGGCAACAGACGTTTATAGCGTAATCCGCGAACTGAAGGTCGACAAGAGCGGCCTTAAGTGCACCTACACCACAACCGATGCCGACGGAACAGAAACAGAACACTCTGTTTACTCTCAATACAATCTGGCTGCAACATTCCTGAATCCGCTTAATCTGAAATGGGGCAAAGACTTCAACTATGTAACAATGCCTGGCTACGAATTTGCAGACAGTCTGCTGAACCAATTCTCTAACACACTGAAAGAGCAGGTTGACGTTATTCTTAATGAAGTTATCAACGTCGATGGCATGCAAGACTTCATCGGTCATTTCCAGATCGACGAACTGACATATCTTGGCGAGGCATCAGAACTCATCAGCAGATTCGAGGCAAGAGTATCACACATCGTACTGAACGGCATTGGCTATCAATTGGAAGTTCCCGGTGCAGGTGCCTTCGACGTTAAGTTCAACAAGAACCTGACAGCAGATGGCACCGCCGTATCAATTCCTGCAGAAGTCACCTACGACGAAGATAACGTTACACTCTCAAGAGCCGCAGTCGTAATTGGCGGCGACATTGTAAATGGCATGACAGTTACACTCGTTGTTCCCGCCAGAGGTGTTGAAGACGACGTCGTTGCCGCTTACGCAAGCATCATATTGGCAGAAGAAAGTGTTTCTGTAACAGTTTCCGGCAACCGACTCACCATGACAACAACAGACGGCGATTATACCATTGCCAACGTTAATGGAACATCTATCAACACCAGCGACTGCACCGACAGACTCATCCTCCGCGACGTTGCCGGCAATGGTGGCTCACTCAGACTCCCCATCGCAGTTGAGATCTCCAACGACCTTCGCGACCTGATTGAACGTCAAGGCGGAACCATCAACGACATCGTTACCGAACTTAACGACATACTGAAGAATATTAATGATTACCAAGGCACAATCACTGATTGGATTGACAATGGCGTTGACAACTACCTTAGAAAATACTTGGATATGCTTAACAAAAATGTTGTTGACTTCTTCAACTCCATCAACCGCCGCTTTGGCCCATTTATGGTTGCAAGCAACAACAATAAGGGCTTCAAGTATTTGAGCAGCAGCAAGAACTATCCTACAGTACTCTCTGCCGATGGCTTGGCTATCTATCCCACGACAAAGAACATGGAACTCATTGTTCCCTTGGCAAGAAAACACGTTGCTGTAACAAATGTATTCAAGGGTAATGAAAGTGCCCAGAATGGCAATGCAGATTGCAAAGCCCGCCTTCAAGCCATCAATGGTACAGAAAAGTTGAACACTGTAATTGACGGTACTGTACGTAAGATTGATGTAAGCAACATGGTATCTGGCTATACCTACGAGATTGCATACTCTGTTCTTGACTTCGAAGGAAACATTTCCACCAAGAAGTATTATGTTACCATCAAATAGTAACAACCTTTCAAACTAAAGAGATTACAATTATGAAACTCAAGAATATAATAATGTCTGCTGTGCTGCTTGCCGGATGCCTCAATGCATCCGCGCAGCAGTCACAAACTGCAGAAGAGACTCGTGAGGTATTTGTTCCTCATTGGTATGTACAAGGACAAGTCGGCGGACAATACACACTGGGGGAGGTTGACTTTTGTGACCTTATTTCTGGCAATGCACAAATAGCGGGCGGATACAATTTCACACCCGTATGGGGCTTACGCCTTGCCGTTAATGCTTGGCAAAGCAAAGGCGGTACAAATCTTGATTACTTAGGTTATGGCGACGAGACATGGAAGTATAATTACATTGCTCCAACTGTTGACGTCACTTGTGATTTGGCTAATTGGATTCTTGGCTATAATGCAAACCGTGTATGCAATTTTGGTTTATTGGCCGGAATAGGTGCTAACATCGGTTGGAACAACGACGAAGCAGCAAGCCTTAAGAGTAAGATTCTCACGAATGCAATGCAAGACCCTGCACATCAGATGGGTGTTTTGTGGAATGATGCAAAGGCACGTTTTGTAGGCAAATTCGGTGCTTACGTTGACTTCAATGTTAGTCGTCGTGTTGCTTTGGGCCTTGAAGTAAACTGCAATGCCACATCCGACCACTACAATTCGAAGAGAGCAGGCAATGCCGACTGGTATTTCAATGCTTTGGCAGGAGTAAAGGTTAAATTAGGCAAGGTAAGCAAAAAGGTCCCTGTTGCTCCCGTAATAAAGGATGTTGTTGTGAAAGCAGACGAAAAGCCTGCAGACAAAGAAACCATAGTTGATGTTGTTACAAACCACAACAAACCTGAGGCACAGCCACGTGAGCCTTTGCGTCGTGACATCTTCTTTGCAATCCGTAGTTCTAAGATTAGCCGGACAGAAATGGTCAAGATAGAAGATGTTGTAGAATATCTCAATAAGTATCCTGATGCAAGAGTTTCTGTCACTGGCTATGCAGACAAAGGAACCGGCAATGCAAAGATCAATGCCGGCTATGCACAGAAGCGTGCAGAGGCAATAGCAAAACTGCTCACCTGCAAATATGGTATCTCTCATCTCCGCATTTGCATGGACAGCAAGGGCGACACCGTTCAGCCTTACGAACAGAACGACCTCAATCGTGTTACGATTTGTATCGCAGAATAATAATTGACATTCTGTAATCAAACGATATCCCCTCCGCCGTATTGTCGCGTGCAATATGGCGGAGGATATATTTAGAATATGAATAGACTCCACAGCATTCTTTTATTTATTTTGTGTTGTTCTGGCATGACATACGCACAGAGCAACGGTACCGGCTATGTAGGTAAGGGATACTATAGAGTCCGCAACCTGACTACGGAACGCTACATCTACGTTACCGACAACAAAGATTACTACGACATCACTCACGACAAGGAAGACTTTCAGGGCATCCAGTTATGGAAGGATGCAGCAAAAGCAGCAAAGTCTCCTGCCAGTGTTATATATATTGAGGAACTCTTTCCTGGAGGTTTTGACCTTAAGTCACAGGGAACCGGTGTCTACGATCTTACCGGTTACTATGTGAATGTAACCAAGAAATCCGATGGGACCTACGAGGTTTCGGCCAGCAGAAGTGGAGTAACCAAATTCCTTTCTGATGACAGATCCAACACCTCGGAGCAAGGAAAGTTAGGCACAAGCGGAACAGCCAAGTATCGCCGGTGGGTCGTTGACAAGATTGAAGCGACCCATGCTACCAACTATATTGGCATCAGTCCTACTGTTGCTTTCAACGGCAAGTATTACCAGGCCTTCTATGCCGGTTTCCCTTTCAGAACCGTTTCGGCGGGAATGCGTGTCTATTACATTAGTGATGTGGAAGGAGATTTGGCACTCATGCAGGAGATTGAGGGTGATGTTCCGGCCGCAACCCCTGTCATTATTGAGTGTGCATCTGCCAATGCTGCGGACAACCGTATTGAGCCGCTCATGACAACGACTGCACAAGTAACGGACAATCTGCTTTGCGGTGTCTATTTCTGTAATGGCAAGCGACCGCAAGAGTCGGTAGATGCATATACGAAGTTCGATGCCGGCACGATGCGAATACTTACCGTTGCCGATGGCAAACTTGTCATGAGCGACAATGCTCCCGAATGTCTTCAGGAGATTATGGTCAACGATTATACTCTCTACGAACAGGTTCCTGCCATTTGCGTACCGGCCAACACCTGTTATTTCAAAGCCGATGCAAACACACCGCAGCAAGTATTCCTGACTTCAGACCCGACAGCCATCGGGAGTCTGCCTTCCGAGAAGACCGACGTCGAGCAGCGTTGCGGCATTTATTCGCTTGACGGCACACGGCTCCGCACAACCAACAACGCAGAAGGACTGCCTGCCGGTTTATACATCGTTGGCGGAAAGAAAGTCGTAAGGAGATAAAAGTCACCATTCTGCTTCCTTCTAATAGGAGGCCGAAGGCAACCTTATACATTATTATATATAATATATCTGTCTGCAGAAATGAAAAGAGCGAGCATGTTTCTCTTGGCGATGTTGTTTACTACCGCTATCCTGGCGCAAGACGGGGTCGGCGAGAAGCAGTCATTGTGTTCTTTTATGAACGAAAGAAACATCCTCAGCCATATGGATGTGGGTGTGAATGTGGGGACTACAGGCTTGGGTATCGACGTTGCTGTGCCTGTAGGCAATTATGTCCGCCTGCGTGCCGGCTACAACTACATGCCGCGTATCAGCCTGAATGCCAACTTCACTGTCGAGACAAGCAAAGGCGGCATCGGCAATCTCATCGATAAAATAGACAGGATAGAGGAGAAGTTTGAGGAGTACGGCATTGACATGAACAGCGAATCTTTTGCCGAATACAAGGCTTTGTTCGACAAGTTCAGCAAGGTGGAGCGGAAGGATTATGTCACCATGGCACTCAAGCCCAACCTGCATCAGTTCAAGTTCATGGTAGATGTTCTGCCCTTCAGGAACAACAAGCATTGGAGTTTCACTGCCGGTTTCTTTGTCGGTCCGTCCACGGTGGGCTACGCCGAGAATCTGGAGAAAGAGGCTCTCATGCTGGAAGGCGTCAACGCATACAACGACATCTACAGGGACTATCCCGAATATGGCATCAATGGCAGTTATCTTCACCGTGTGGGCAAGGAGAAGGACGACCCGTTCTACAAGCATGGTCTTGCAGGCTTCTGCCTCGGCAGGTTCGCGGATGGCGATATGGCCTTGATGGTCCCTGGCGAGGATGCCTCGGCCAAGGCAGAGATGGTGGTAAACAAGGTGCGCCCCTATGTAGGTTTCGGCTATAACACTTCTCTGTCGGAAGACAAGAGGTGGCGCCTGAATGTCGATGCCGGCGTGATGTTCCTTTTCGGTTCGCCAAGTGTTTATGTGGATAATGTCTATAAGTTCGACGACGGCGACATCTGCTTCGACGAGGACGGCCGTTACCTGAGTGGCATGGGATTCGACATCGACGGCAACTACTATGGCGAGATTGTGCGCTGGTTTGAGGAAGATTTGGAATACAAATACGTAGGCCAGCGGCTTGACCATGTTGACGTTGTGCACGACCTTCACGACACACCCGGCAAGGTGGGCAGGACCATAAACACCATCTCCAAGTTCAAGGTCTATCCGAACATCTCGGTGGGTGTCTCCTATCGCCTTTTCTGAAGGGGCTGCATACCTGGCGAGGTTGACTCACGGGGTTGTCTTATAAGAGAAAGATGCTCCTTTTAATCGATAATTTTGGACCGGTTCCATTTCTACAACGACAAGGGGCTGCGCCGGTTTGGCGCAGCCCCTTTTTGTGTTCGGCAGCAGGTCAGCGCCCCATGCACGAGGTTGTTCCCAGTGCGGTGAGGAAGGCTGTGAGTGCTGCCACTATCATTTTCACTATGAGTTCTGCAATGTTGTTCTTTTTCATGGTTGGTTTTTGTAAAGTTTGAAGCCTTTGTTGATGATCTCTTCGGAAAGGGTTGTGCCTGATTCCTGGCGTGCCATTGCCTGCACGAGGCGTGGCCAGTCGGCCTCTGTGAGGCGTTGGCGGCCGCCGAAGCCTGTCCATGTGCAGACGTTGCGGATGTAGGCATCGGTGTTGTTCTGGTGTGGCGGTGCCCAGCGTCCTACGATGTCTGCCGGGCTAAGGCATTGGTATCTGCGGGCGTAGGTGCGGAGGATGCAGAAGGCGGCACGTATGCCCCATTCCATCGCTTTGAAGCAGACGAACGAGGCGTCGGTCTGCAGTGCCGATTGTCCTTTCCATTTTGTGCCTGCAACCCGCCGTATGTTCAGCGGGTTGCAGTTTCTCAGTCCACGAGCAAGCATACTCATTCGGGTCGGTTTCCGGTGTTATGCCTGGCGGTTACTCGAGCCCCTGGATGGTGTCGGTGTTCTTGACGGTCTCGATGGCCTCGCCCTGTGCCTTGCGGCTGGGCACGAGTTGGAAGGTTGCCTCGCTGCGAAGGTTTCTGAAGGACTTGCCCGGAGTCCACCTGACGTGTACGTCTTTGATGTAGGCAGGGCTGAATTCTTCGGTTGTCTTGGCACCGATGGTCTTGAGTCGGGGCTGGAAGTCGCCCATGTCGCCGAGGCGTACGCGTTTGCCCTCGAGCATGAGTTCGCGCAGACAGCCGAAGGCGATGGTGAGAAGGCCCACGATGTCGCCCTTTCCATATACGCTGCCGTGGGCGGCAATGTGTTCGGCAAACTTGTTGATGTCGAGCACCTCGCTCGCCTGTGCCATGCCATAGGCCTTGGTTTCCTGAATGTCGGCCTTGCGTGTGCCGGGTTTTGAACTCATGATTGCAATGCTGTAGTTAATCATTGTCTGTAGATTTTTAAGATTAAGTAATAAGGTTTGTTTCTCGGAAGCGCTTCTGCTATTATATACCGCCAACACCCCTTTTTGTCAACCCCAACACCCGATTTTTTCATCGAAAAAGGCAACTTTTTTTACTACACCTTATATATATCCATACACGCACGCACGCGTGTGGAGAAAAGGTTAACCTTTATGGGCAGAAAGGTTAAGCATTACGGCCATAATGGTTAAGCATTCCCGGCAGAAAGGTCAACCTGTTTTTTGTACAACCGGCGGGACGGCAACAAAAAGCCCCTTCCGCAAAAACGGAAGGGGACAAAAAAAGCCTCCCCCCACGCACGGGGAGAGGCAGAATCTGTATAAGTCGGTTTTTTAGAGAGCCAACTCAGAGCCAGCCTTGAACTTCACCACCTTCTTAGCAGGAATGGTGATAGCCGCCTTAGTAGCAGGATTGATACCCTTGCGTTCACCCTGTTCCTTTACAGAGAATGTGCCGAAACCTACCAAAGCCACCTTGTCACCAGCCTTTACAGCCGCTGTGATAGCGTCCAGAGTAGCCTCCAAAGCCTTCTTTGCATCAACCTTGCTCATGCCAGCGCCCTCAGCGATCTTGGCAACCAATTCAGTCTTGTTCATAAGTTAATCGTTAAGTTGTTTGTAATTAGGATATTTTAATTTCACTGTTTGTAACGTTTGCATGACAAATTTATGTAAAGTTGGCATAACAACAAAGTATTTTCATAAAAAAATACAATAAATGATTAAAAAACACAGATAAACACCATTCTGCCGCATTTTTATGCCCGTTTTTCGTACCTTTGCACGCAAATAGAAACCCCAAACGGCTATAAATCATGAACACAATACCAACCATAACCAAAAACCTGCTCATCATCAACGTGCTGTGTTTCTTTGCAAGCATAGCCTTCCGCTCGCACGGCATCGACCTCAACGACATCTTCGGCCTGCACTTCTTCATGGCCGACAACTTCCGCCCCTGGCAACTCTTCACCTACATGTTCATGCACGCCGGCTGGCAACACCTCTTCTTCAACATGTTTGCCGTATGGATGTTCGGACGCATCATGGAGCAAACCATGGCCCCCCGACGCTTCCTCATCTACTACATCGTTTGCGGACTCGGCGCAGGCCTCATGCAAGAACTCGTACAACTGGCAGAATACTGGTACCTCGGGCTCGCCGGATACGAACAAATCGTAATCTCCGGCACCGTCACACCAATGGCAGAATACCTCAACCGATGGAACACCGTCGGAGCATCAGGTGCCGTCTATGGCATACTACTCGCCTTCGGCATGACATTCCCCAACGAACGCATGTTCGTCTTCCCCATCCCCGTCCCCATCAAAGCCAAATACTTCGTCGTCGGCTACGCCGTCATCGAGCTCCTCTCCGCCCTCTCGCAGAAAGGCGACGGCGTGGCACACATGGCACACCTGGGCGGCATGCTCGTAGGCCTGCTGCTCCTGCTCTACTGGCGCAACGGCGGAGGAAACGGATACCACAGAGGCGGATACGGCAACTACGGCTCACACAACAACACATGGAACAACTTCCGCAACCGATTCACCTCCATGTTCAAAAAGAAAGAACCACACATCGACATCCGATACGGCGGACGATACAACCAAGAAGCAGCCTACCGCCAACAGAAAAAACAAGACGAAGAAGAACTCAACCGCATACTCGACAAAGTAAAGAAAAACGGCTACGACGGACTCACACCCGAAGAAAAGAAACGACTCTTCGACATCACACGAAAATAACCATGCTGAAGAAACTCGCCACCAGCATATTCCTCGGAGCCAACCTCTGCACCATACTCCTGCTATGGCTGAGCGTGGTACTCACATACATCTCACCCGAACACCTGCCACGCCTCTCCCTGCTCACACTCGCCTTCCCCGTCTTTCTCGCAGCAAACATAATCTTCCTGCTCTTCTGGCTCCTCTTCAAAGCACGCCTCACATGGGTCCCCATAGCAGGAATGCTTCTCGTCGGCGGACACATCCTCGACTACACACCACTACACCTGCAAAACAACACCAACAACCCCGCTGCCGACAGCAGCACACTCAACATCATCACCTACAACGCAAACTACCCCAATTCCAGCGAAGAACGCACACAAACACTCCTGCAATACCTCAAAACAACCAATGCCGACATCGTCTGCATCCAGGAAATCTCCCGACAATTCTTCAACATAAACCGCAAATGGCTCGACTCCACAGACTACCAAGTGCGGCAAAACCACTCCATAGCCATACTGTCGAAACACCCCTTCCTGAGCGACGCCATACACATCGACTACCCCACACGCAAGAACCACAGCGTCGCATGCTGGATTAACTACCACGGAGACAGCCTGCTCGTCATCAACAACCATCTGGAAAGCAACCACCTCAGCGACAAAGACAAAGAAGAATACACACACACCATCACCGACCCAAACCAACAAGCCATCAAGAGCAGCACACGCATACTCATCGACAAACTCAGCAAAGCCGCAAACTACCGAGGCGCACAAACCGACAGCATCTGCACCATCATCGACCGCAACAAACACCACTCCATCATCGTCTGCGGAGACCTCAACGACACACCCATCTCCTATGCCTACCAACAACTGGCACAACGGCTCACTTCCGCCTACCGACAAGCAGGCACAGGACCAGGATTCACCTACACACGACGCTCCTTCCCCGTACGCATCGACCACCTCTTCTTCACCAACGACTGGACATGCACCTCATGCCGCATAGACCACACCATTTACACCTCCGACCACTACCCCCTTGCAATCCGTTTAAACAAAAAAATACGGTAAACCGTCGTTTTTACATAAAAAAACCTGCATTTACACTCCTTTTTAAGGAAAAAGATATATCTTTGCACGCTATAATGGCATAAAAATAACATATATAAACAAAAACTAAATAATTTCAAACAATGCAAAACAAAGGATTTGTAAAGGTTTTCGCGGTCCTGCTGACTCTGGTATGCATCTTCTACCTGAGCTTCTCCGTTGTGACCAATCACTTCGAAAGCAAAGCAGAAAAAATCGCACAGACCGAAGGGCAGAACGCTGCCGACCGCTATCTGGACTCCTTGCTTAACAACAAGGTTTACTGCAACGTCTGGACACTGAAAGAATGCCGCGAAATGGGCATCGGTTTAGGTCTTGACCTCAAAGGCGGCATGAATGTCATCCTGGAAGTTAGCGTGCCCGATGTCATCAAAGCACTCGCTGACCACAAAGAGGAGACCGACGAAAACTTCCGCAAGGCCGTCGAACAGGCGACCAGTGCTGCCGCAAACAGCCAAAGTGACTTTATCACCTTATTTATTAAGAACTACAAAACCCTCGAGCCCGACAAAGCCCTTGCCGAACTCTTTGCAACGCAACAACTGCGCGACAAAGTAACCACAAAGAGCACCGACAAGGAAGTTGAGAGCGTACTGCGTGCCGAAGTTAAGAGTGCCATCGACAACTCTTACAACGTCCTCCGCACACGTATCGACCGCTTTGGCGTCGTTCAGCCAAACATCCAAGCCCTCGAAGGTCAAGAAGGCCGTATCATGGTCGAAATGCCTGGTGTCAAAGAGCCCGAACGAGTACGTAAGTTGCTGCAAGGTAGCGCAAACCTCGAGTTCTGGGAAACATACAACACACAGGAAATCGTTCCCTTCCTCGTAAACCTTGATACAAAACTTGCTGCCACATTGAGCAACATCAAGGAAGAAACTCCTGCCGATACGGTTGCTCCTGCCGATACAACTAAGGCCGCAACCGACCTCGCTGCAGCAGTAGCAGAAAACAATGGCGAAACAACAGCCACAAATGTATCTGCCGCAGACCTTGAGAAAGCATACAAGCAGAATCCCCTTCTGAGCCGTTTACAACTCGCACAAGGTGCTTATGGCTGCGTTGTTGGCTTTGCCAGCAAGCGCGACATGGATGCTATCGACGAACTTCTCGCTTCTCCCGAAGCCAAGGAAGTACTTCCCTCTGACCTTCGTCTCAAATGGGGCGTAAAAGGTATGGGCGAAGGTGCCAGCGCAAACATCTACGAACTCTATGCCATCAAAGTAACTGAGCACAACGGTCGTGCTCCCCTGGAAGGTGATGTCGTGACCGATGCCAGCGACTCTTTCGACCAAGCAGGACGTCCCTGCGTAAGCATGAAGATGAATGTTGATGGTGCACGCCGTTGGGCAGCCCTCACAAAGGCGAACCTGAAGCGCAGCGTTGCCATTGTCCTTGACGATAACGTTTATAGTGCTCCGACTGTTCAGAGCGAGATTACCGGTGGCAACTCTGAGATTACCGGCAACTTCACAGCAGAAGATACCCGCGACCTTGCCAATGTATTGAAGTCTGGTAAGATGCCTGCACCTGCAAAGATTGTGAGTGAGGAAATCGTTGGTCCTACCCTTGGTGCAGAATCTATCAACCAAGGTATCTGGAGTTGCGTTATCGCTTTCGTAATCCTTATGCTTTATATGATTACGATGTATGGCTTCATTCCTGGAATGGTTGCTAACGGTGCACTTGTATTGAACCTTTTCTTTACGGTTGGTATTTTGACAAGTTTCCAGGCAGCATTGACCATGAGCGGTATTGCTGGTATGGTATTGTCATTGGGTATGGCTGTGGATGCTAATGTGCTTATCTACGAACGCACGAAGGAAGAATTGAAAGCCGGCAAGAAGGTGCGCGAAGCTCTTGCTGCAGGCTACAGCAATGCTTTCAGTGCTATCTTTGACTCTAACTTGACATCTGTCATCACAGCCATCATCCTTTACAACTTCGGTACAGGACCTATTCGTGGTTTTGCGACGACCCTGTTGATTGGTATCTGCGTGAGCTTCTTCACCGCTGTGTTCCTTACACGTGTTGTGTATTCACAGGTTATGGAGAAGGACAAGTGGCTCAACCTTACCTTCCGTACAAGCATTGGTGACAAGATTTCTTTCCAGAACCCCAACTACAAGTTCATGAATGCCTACAAGAAGAGTTTTGCTATCTTCGGCACACTGGCTATCATCAGTGTCGGCTTCATGCTTACCCGTGGTTTCAGCAAGAGTATTGACTTTACCGGTGGTCGCAACTTCGTTGTTCTGTTCGAGAATGAAGTTCAGCCCGAGACTGTTCGTGGTCTGCTGGCTAATGCATTCCCCGAGAGCAACACAAGTGCTATTGCATTGGGTACAGAGGGCAAGACCATCCGTATCTCTACAAACTACCGCATTGAAGAAGACGGCATTGAGGTGGACAGCGAGATCGAAAGCAAGTTGTTCGAAACCCTTAAGGGTGGCAATCTGTTGGCAAGCGATCTTACACTGGAGAACTTCATCAACCGCGACGAGCGTGCAGGTGGTTCTATTATCAGCAGCCAGAAGGTTGGTCCCTCTGTTGCTGAGGACATCACCTATGGTGCTATTATAAGTGTCATTCTGGCCCTTATCGCTATCTTCATATACATCTTCATCCGTTTCCGCAATCTGTCGTTCTCAATTGGTGCGATTACTGCTTTGACTATCGATACGCTCCTTATTTTGGGTATGTACAGTATGTGCTGGGGCTGGATGCCTTTCTCTCTTGAGATTGACCAGACATTCATTGGTGCGGTGCTGACTGCTATTGGTTATTCAATCAACGACAAGGTGGTTGTATTCGACCGTATTCGTGAGTTCCTCCAGTTGCACCCGAAGCGCGACAAGCAGGAGTTGTTCAACACCTCTTTGAACAGCACCTTGAACCGTACCATTAACACCTCTGTATCTACATTCATTGTACTTGCAGTTATCTTTTGCCTTGGTGGTGCCAGCATCCGCAGTTTCGCCTTCGCAATGATTCTGGGTGTTGTATTCGGTACATTGTCTTCTATCTTCGTTGCTGCTCCAACGGCTTTCCTCACCAGAGGCAAGAACATTACCGAAGAAGCATAAAAGCAGTAAGTACAAGACTATTCTTATAAGACAGACAAGCCGCAGTACTATTATTTAGTGCTGCGGCTTCTTTTTTTGCATGTTTCTTTCTTTATTGGTTTGTGCCTCTATGTTTTTTTACTTATCTTTGCAGAAGAAACAAAAGATTCTACACTATTATGAATTACATTTCCCGTTTTGTTTTGCAGATGTTCACGCTTCTTTTTTGTGTGACAGCACCGGTTTTGGCGCACAACTACAATACTCAGGGCATTTGCACCGATGCAGATTGTACGGAACCCTATGAGCCGCCCACATTGCAGGACGGCTGGTATCTGCTTGCCAATGCGGGTAATGTGGAATGGTTCTCTGCGCATGTCAATCAAGGCGGCAACAATATCTTCTCGAAGGCAAAGATGGTTGCCGACATAGACTTTACTGGAGTGACACACACGCCTATCGGGGTGAACGATGTCACGAAGTTCAACGGCAAGTTCGACGGTCAGGGACATCGCATCATGAACATGAAGATACGCACCACGAAGGATCTTCAGGGTTTCTTCGGTGGTCTGCGTGGTGGCGGAACCACTGTCTGTAACCTTATCATAGACAAGTCTTGCCAGATTGCCGGCAAGCAACGTGTGGGTGGCATTGCTGCCTTTGCCCAAACCATCGTTGGCGAACCGATTGTAATCGAAAACTGTGTTAACGAGGCGAACATCACGGGTACGAGCACTGCGGTTGGCGGCATTTTTGGAGGCAGCATGAGTCCTCATCCGGCCATCCACATCCGTAACTGCATCAACAAGGGTATCATACGTGGCAGTGGCGAGTCTGCCACGATTGCAGGCTGGCTTGGCGACAATGCCGGCTCGCTCGTGGAGAACTGTTACAACACGGGGCGACTTACGGGCATCGACAGCAGCAAGCGCAACATGGTTCGCCATGGCGGTTCTTCTGCTGTTCGCAATCTGTTCGAGTTATACTCCAACTCCACCTATACGCAAGGGATGAAGAAGGACTGGATAACGGATTCGCCGAAGACGAGCGGCGAGTTGTGCTATCTGTTGTCAAGGGGACAGAACGCGGATGTATGGCGTCAGACGCTGGGCGAGGACGAGTTGCCCTTGCCTTTCGGCGGCTCCGGGAAGGTCTATCTTTGTGGAAAATCCTATTGCAACGGTGATTTGATTGAGGGCGAGTCGTTCTTCTCGAACGAAGACGAAGGGCTTGTTGTTCTGGGACACGAGTATGCGAAGGGTCTCTGCCTTGTCTGCGGCGGCCTGCAACCCGGTTATTCCTTCCCGCCCCGCAAGGTCGTCCTGATGGGTGGCCAAAGCAATGCCGACGGCCGTTCTGCCACCGGCACGATGCCACAGTACATTCGCGACTATGTGGACAAAGGCGGAAGCCGCTTCTGCTATTGGAGTTATGCCAACGGTACGGAAGAGGCCTGGCAGATGTTCAGCGGGAAGATGACGCCCTACATGCCTTATACAGACAATAATACGACGTCGCGTTGTGGATTCGACGCCATTGTATATCATCTGATTGAGGAGGCCTTGCAAGAGCGTTTTTATGTCATCAAGGAGAGCCGCGGCGGCACTGCCATCGACCCTCGCTGCAACAGCGGAGGCAATTTGTGGTGGTGTGCCGACCCCGAATGGCTTTCAACTGCCTCGCCTCGCAGCGGCCATTCGCTGACTCTGGAGTTCGTGGAGAACATTGGACTTTGCATAGACAACGTACTTTCGCAACTCGAAGAGGGCTACCGCATACAGTGCATCATGTGGCACCAAGGGGAATCCGACCGCACACAGGCTGCTGCCTATCACGACAACCTGCGCCAACTGGTTTCGTACCTACGTGCCTGCATCGTCGAAAAGACGGGCGACCCGAGTTACGCAACCCTCCCGTTCATCGCCGGCACCGTGAACCGTAGCAGCACTCAATACAATGCGGTGGTGGAACAGGCAGTGCTGCAACTGGCCACGGAAGACCCCAACTTCCATGTTGTCGATATGAGCGACTGCAAACTCGGTTCCGACGTGCTCCACTTCGATGCCACCGGAAACATAGATGCCGGACAGAGGATGTTCGAAAAACTGAAGTCGCTCGGTTTGCTGGAAGAGGAAGACCCTACGGGTGTCTCTTCTCTGCCTGCCGAGGGGGAGAGGAATGGCAGCAATGCCTGCTACGACCTGCAGGGACGCCAAGTGTCAAACGGAACCTCCGCCAACGCCAAAACCCCCGACATCTACATCCGGAACGGGCGAAAGGTACTCAATCCGAGCCGATAACAGCAGCCGACGAGGACAAAAGTCTGCAGCAGCGAAAGGATGCAACCCAGCGCTGTTTGTAAACTTTTTTCAGCGAAACACACCCGCTGAGAATGGCGTATTTGCGAGCAAGGCAGCAGATGGCGGAATCCACGCAACGCCTCGTAGCGAAGAGCCTCGCTTGATAATCAGCAACTTGACTTTCCGCCTCTTGTAAAAAGGTCTGAAAAAGCACCCGAAAAGCCATGCTTTCGGGTGCAGAAAGGCGTACCTATAAGGCAAACTTGGCGTGCCATGTCGGCAAACGCCACACGTCGTTTCCGGAAATTCTGCACACCATTCCGGCAAACACCCTGTTGCGGCACAGCAAATTCCACGCTTCGGAAAATTCTTTACAAGATTTTGCGTCGCCAGACATCGCCTTTCCTTCCCTATTTTGTCATACTTTTTTCCTTCACACACAGCACAGCACGAAAGGTTACACTCTCCGCCTCAGCAGATCGGCCCACAGCCTGCAGGCACAGCAGCAGCCCTCGCCGTCGGCCACAATGCAACACAGGCAAGCCCGGAGAAGAAAAGCAGATTTTAAGACCCCGGGCAAAGTTTTATGATTTACAATCATAGATATTCAATTATTCTTCGTACCTTTGCACCCGTATATACCGAAATAACAACACGAAAACATGAGTCCAAACGAACTCGACGACTTGTTCACACAGACCGTAAGCCGCCTCTCCGAGCCGGACTCCCTGCACGGCCTCTTCCACGAACACAACGATGGCGACCCACTGCCCTCTGCCCCGGCACTTACCGAGATAGTCGACCTCTGCCGAGCCATCCTGTTTCCCGGCTTCTATGGGAAGTCCACGCTCAACAGCAAAACACTGCCCTATCACATCGGCGTCAGCCTCGACCGCCTCAACCACCTGCTCACACAACAAGTGCTGGCAGGACTCTGCTTCCAGAACACCGAGAAAGTCCCGGTATGCCAACTCGCCGAAAAAGCACAAACCATAACCACCGAATTCATCAAACGACTGCCGGAACTGCGAAGCATCCTCGCCACCGACGTCGAAGCAGCATACAACGGCGACCCCGCAGCCGAGTCGTACAGCGAAATCATCAGTTGCTATCCGGTCATCAAAGCCATCAGCAGCCACCGCATCGCCCACGAACTCCTGCTCCTCGGCGTGCCCCTCATCCCACGCATCATCAGCGAAATGGCACACAGCGAAACAGGCATCGACATACATCCCGGCGCCCAAATAGGACACCACTTCACCATCGACCACGGAACAGGCGTAGTCATCGGGGCCACATGCATCATCGGCAATAACGTAAAACTCTACCAAGGCGTCACACTCGGTGCAAAAAGTTTCCCCCTCGACAACAACGGAAACCCCATCAAAGGCATCGCCCGACACCCCATACTCGAAGACAACGTCATCGTTTACAGCAACGCAAGCGTACTCGGACGCATCACCATCGGACGAGGCACCACCATAGGCGGCAACGTCTGGGTAACCGAAAGCACAAAACCAGGCGAACAAATCATACAGAAACGCGATTAAAACATGGAGAATCCAAATTGGCAAACCCCAGCCACAAAGAAGGGAGAAGAATTCGAAATGATAGCCAAGACCTTCCAGGGCTTGGAAACAGTGTTGGCAACAGAACTGATTGACCTCGGGGCCAACAACATACAAATAGGACGACGCATGGTCTCCTTCACCGGAGACAAAGAACTACTCTACAGAGCCAACTTCCAACTCCGCACAGCCATACGCATCCTTATGCCCATCAAACACTTCCGCGCCACATCCGCCGACGAAGTGTACCAGGCAGTACAACAAATAGACTGGACAAACTACCTCACCAACAAAACAACATTCGCCGTCGACAGCGTAGTCTTCAGCCAAGAATTCCGACACTCCAAGTTCGTAGCATACAAAGTAAAAGACGCAATAGTCGACCAAATGAGAGAGCAGACAGGCGACAGACCAAACATCCGTGTCACCAACCCCGACCTGCAACTACACATACACATCGCAGAGTACGACTGCACACTCTCACTCGACACCAGCGGAGAAAGCCTGCACCGACGCGGCTACAGGCAAGAAACCGTAGAAGCACCACTCAACGAAGTACTCGCAGCAGGCATCATCATGCTCTCCGGATGGAAAGGCGAATGCGACCTCATCGACCCAATGTGCGGCAGCGGAACCATTGCCATCGAAGCAGCACTCATAGCACGAGGCATCGCACCAGGCGTATATCGCAAAGAATATGCCTTCGAGAAATGGCCCGACTTCGACCAGCAACTCTTCGATAACATCTACGAAGACGAGTCCAGAGAACACGAATTCAACCACCACATCTACGCCTACGACATCAACCACAACGCCGTAGCCATCGCCACAGCCAACATCAAAGCAGCCGGACTCAGCAAAGAAATCAGCATCGCACAACAAGACTTTGCCGACTTCAAACAGCCCACAGAAAAAGCCATCATCATCACAAACCCACCATACGGCGAACGCATCTCCGCACCCGACCTGCTCGGATTGTACAAAATGATTGGCACAAAGTTCAAACACGACTTCACAGGAAACGACGCATGGGTGCTCAGTTACCGCGAAGAATGCTTCGACCAAATCGGACTCAAACCATCACTCCGCACACCACTCTACAGCGGAAGCCTCGAATGTGAACTCCGAAAATATCAAATGTTCAGCGGAAAATTCAACGACATGCGTGCCGGAGGAGGCGACATCAAAACCGCCCAGGAGCGTCGCATGATGGCAGATCGCAAACGATTCAAGCAGCATCGCGATCTCAAGGACAAACACGAAGACGACCCACGCGAACGCTTCACCCGCAAAAAGGACCGCGAAGACTATCGCAGAGACAACAAAAAAGGCGACTTCCGAAAAGACTTCCGGAACGGAGAACGCAAAGATTACAAAAACGAACGCAAGGATTACCGCTCAGACCGCAAACCGTTCGACAAAAACAAACCCGCAAAAAAATATGGCAAGAAACGCTACAAC
>X129_Alpine_Ibex__coassemble_18_pt1 | contig 19981 bp, 17 predicted proteins | sample X129_Alpine_Ibex__metabat2_low_PE_007 | metagenome-assembled genome bin X129_Alpine_Ibex | reverse complement strand
CCATCGTGAGGGCTTCCTCCGGAGACGACGCTACACGCCATATATCTGCATGCACCGGACGCATGAAGTTCTGCCGGATTGCCTGATTCAAAGCCTCTATCATCGCATCGAAATAACCGTTCGTATTCAAGAAAACAATAGGCTTAAGATACAAACCCAACTGTTTCCATGTGATGAGTTCCATCATCTCTGCAAACGTTCCGCAACCGCCCGGCAGGAAAATACCAGCATCGCTCATCTCAGCCATCTTGGCCTGACGGACGTGCATATCCGTCGTCTCGATGATTTCCGTCATACCATTGTGGCACCAACCCTCTTCTATCATAAACGTCGGGATGATGCCTATGGCCTTACCTCCCGCTTCGAGACAGCCATTTGCACTTTCGGCCATGAGCCCCATGTTGCCCGCTCCGTTGACAAGCGTCAAGCCTTTTTCGCCCATCAGCCTTCCAAGTTGGCGTGCATCGCGGAAGAAACTGTCGTCTATCTGCATGCTGCTGGCACAATAGACTGCAATACTGCGTACCATTTCCTTCGTCAATTTATATGTTTTCCTTTTAGAGAGAGAAGCATTTCTTTATCTCTTCCACATAATCAAGTTTTTCCCATGTGAAGAGTTCCACTGTCACTTCCTTCGTTTCGTGATAAAGCGATTCGTACTTTTTAGTAACTGTTTGCGGTTCGCGGCCCATGTGTCCGTATGCCGCCGTCTCCTCGTATATGGGATTACGCAGTTTGAGTCGTTGCTCTATGGCGTAGGGAGTGAGGGAGAAGATGCTCTTTATCTTGTCGGCTATCTCGCCATCTGTCATGTTCACGTGGTTCTTTCCGTAGGTATCGACGAAGATGCTGACGGGTTCTGCCACGCCGATGGCATAACTGAGTTGTACCAACATTTCGTCTGCCACACCGGCTGCGACCATATTCTTTGCTATGTGTCGTGCGGCATAGGCTGCCGAGCGGTCGACTTTCGAGGGGTCTTTTCCGCTGAATGCTCCGCCGCCGTGTGCGCCTTTGCCGCCGTATGTGTCGACAATGATTTTGCGTCCGGTCAGTCCTGTATCGCCATGTGGTCCGCCTATGACGAACTTTCCTGTCGGGTTGACGTAGTATTTTATTTTTTCGTTGAAGAGGTTGCGGATTCGTTCTGAATGTATTCCTTCGAGCATGCGTGGCACGAGGATTTCTTTCACGTCGGTTGCGATGCGCTGTTGCATGGCCTGGTCGGTGTCGAACTCGTCGTGTTGTGTGGAAACGACGATGGTGTCGATGCGTTGGGGTATGCCTTCGTTGCTATACTCTACGGTGACTTGGCTTTTGGAGTCCGGGCGGAGATAGGTCATTACCTTTCCTTCGCGACGGATGTCGGCAAGGGTTTGGAGCAAACGGTGTGCAAGGTCGAGACTGAGGGGCATGTAGTTTTCGGTCTCGTTGGTGGCGTAGCCGAACATCATGCCTTGGTCTCCTGCGCCTTGTTCTGCGCGTTCTGCCCGGTCGACGCCTCGGTTGATGTCGGCACTCTGCTCGTGTATGGCTGAGAGTACGCCGCAACTGTTGCCCTCGAACATGTATTCGCTCTTGGTATAGCCGATGCGGTTGATGACTTCGCGTGCTATGCGTTGCAGGTCGACGTATGCTTGTGTTGTGATTTCGCCTGCCAGGACGACTTGTCCTGTAGTGACGAGTGTTTCGCATGCCACTTTCGAGTCGGGGTCGAAGGCAAGGAGTTTGTCGAGTACGGCATCGCTGATTTGGTCGGCCACCTTATCGGGATGGCCTTCGGAGACTGACTCCGATGTAAACAAATAACCCATAATTGAATTAATCTTGTTAAGTATTAATAATGTATGGGGAGAGAAGTCGGCTACAAATGCACGAGGTGTGTGGAATTTATCCTCTTTTTAGCATTTTTTTCTGTGGTTGCAAGCAGCCCAAATCTATCCACATTCTGTTGTTTTCGGCTGCAAAGGTACGAAGAAAATGAAAAAGGAAGAAATGTAAAAGGGAAAATAATTGCTTAAAGCGGGAAAAGTCGTAACTTTGCGCTTGATATGAGGAAAGATTTTGAAATCATGGCCCCTGTGGGCTCGCCCGAGTGTCTGGCTGCTGCTATTCGTGCTGGTGCCGACAGTGTTTACTTTGGCATTGAGAACCTGAACATGCGTGCGCATTCTGCCAGCACGTTTTCCATCGACGATTTGCGCCGTATTGCGGAGGAGACGCGCCGTTTCGGGATTAAGAGTTACTTGACGGTGAACACCATTATCTATGGTGAGGATCTGGATTTGATGCGCAGGATTCTGGATGCTGCCAACGAGGCAGGCATCAGTGCTGTCATTGCCAGCGACGTGGCGGTGATGCTTTATTGCCGTCAGATTGGGCAGGAAGTCCACTTGAGTACGCAACTGAACATCAGCAATGCGGAGGCCTTGCGTTTCTATGCGCAGTTTGCCGATGTGGTGGTTCTGGCGCGTGAGTTGAACATGGAGCAGGTGGCAGAAATCCACGATTCCATCGAAAGAGACGGCATTTGCGGTCCGAGTGGCAAGCCGGTGCGCATCGAGATGTTCTGCCACGGTGCCCTCTGCATGGCCATCAGCGGCAAATGCTACTTGAGCCAGAGCAACTGGGGGCGTTCTGCCAACCGTGGCGAGTGCATGCAACTCTGCCGTCGCCGCTATACGGTGCAGGATGTGGAGACGGGTACGGAACTGGACATCGAGAACCGTTACATTATGTCGCCGAAGGATTTGGAAACCATCCGTTTCATCGACCAGATGGTGGATGCCGGTGTTCGTGTGTTCAAGATAGAAGGCAGGGCTCGTGGTCCGGAGTATGTGGACACGGTGGTGCGCTGCTATCGTGAGGCAATCGACACGCTGACCGACCCCGAACTGGGCAGAAAGGCGTTCCTGTCGAGGCTGGACGAGTGGGACGAGCGGCTGGCTCGTGTCTTCAATCGTGGGTTCTGGGGCGGTTATTATCTGGGCAAGACCATTGCCGAGTGGAACGACTGCCACGGCTCGAAGGCCACCGAGCGCAAGGTGTATTGCGGATATGCGGTGCGCTACTACTCGAAACTGCAGGTGGCGGAGTTCAAGATAGAGGCTTGCGAACTCAATGTAGGCGATGAAATCCTCGTCACAGGCCCTACCACCGGAGCACTGCGTGCCACGGTGAGCGAGATACGCTACGACTTGGAACCGGTGGACACGGCTCGCCAGGGACAACGCATCAGCATACCCGTTCCAGCAAAAGTCCGCCCCAAAGATAAACTCTTCGTCATCAAGAAGATAGCAGACAACACATCGGCACAGAAATAATGGTTAACCTTTTTGGCAATAATGGTTAACCTTTCCGACCATAATGCTTAACCATTCCATCGATAATGGTTAACCTTTTTTCCAGACGAGGCATACCTTTCCACCGAGAAGGGTGTGCCTCGCTTGCATTTTCCCCTCATTGGGCTTGTCTGTTTGTAAAAGCACTTGTAAAACTTGTATTCTCTTCTGCAAGTGTCATGCCTTGCCTACCTTTGCACTTGAATTCAAGAAACAACGGACAGCCGGCTGTCTCATTTTCAAAAACAACCCAATCCATCGGAAGAAATGAGACAAAATGTTCAGAAAAATCAAGTGGCAGAACTCGCAGAAAGCCTGCCAGAAGAACGTAAGAAACACACGGTAAAACTGACCGACGCCCATCGTCGGCTCGTGGCCAGCCACATGCCTCTGGCATACGCAATGGCATGGCAGGCAAAAAACAGCGGCGTCTGCCTGGACGACCTGCGGCAGGAAAGTTGCATCGGACTGTGCGAAGCCGCCATACGCTACGACGAAAAACAACAGTGCCGCTTCGCCACGTATGCCCGATACTGGTGCCGGAAGATGATACTCAAAGCCATCAATCGAGAAAAAACGACTGCCGACACAAACGCCGACACACTGCAGGATGTGGCAGACGAAGAGACACTGCGCTCCGGACAGCAGCGCCGCATAGACCACGCGCTGGAAGACCTCACACCCACAGAAAGGCAAATCGTCACACTCTACTACGGCATCGGCACACCACAGCCACTCAGCATCGCCGAAACGGCAACAGCAATAGGAATCAGCAAGGCACGCGCATCGGCACTCCACATGCAAGCACTGAAAAAACTCAATGCAGCCCTCGCCAAACGACCCCTCGCCGACTACCTCACCACATGGCTCCAATAGCACACCACACCTCAATGGCAATGCAAAAAGAAATAACCCGTTTTCTTTGCATTGCCATTAGTTTTTCGTAACTTTGCCCTCGGTAAACACCGCACAAAAACAAACCAGACAATGAACAAAAACGGGACAAAGAAGAGACATCACTTCATGCGACTTCTGGCCAGGCTGCCGCTGAGCGTGCTCTACCTGCTGAGCGACATCGCCTACCCCATCATGTATTACATAATAAGGTACAGACGCCGACTCGTCCGCGAAAACCTCACCTGCTCCTTCCCCGAGAAAAACACACAGGAAATCATACGCCTGGAAAAAGCCTTCTACCACAATCTCTGCGACATCTTCATAGAAGCCTTCAAATGCCTCAACATCACAGACCAGGAGATGCGCCGCCGAGTGGAAGTCGTCAACGCAGAACTGCCCGAACGCATCGCAGCCGAAGGCAAAAACGTCTTCATGCTACTGGGACACTGCGGCTGCTGGGAATGGGCACAAGAAGTCTGCACACACTACAAAAACCCCAAGAAAAACTGCGAAATATACAAACAAATCGAAAGCCCATACTTCGCCTCACTCATGCACGAAGTGCGCAGCCGATGGAACACCACACAAATAGAAATGAGACAAACCGTGCGCACCATGCTGCAAATGAACGCACAAGGCGAACCATTCCTCTGCGGCTTCATACAAGACCAACGGCCCGACATAAAAGCCAAAGACAGCATCAACTTCCTCAGCCAACAAACATGGTACGCACCAGGCGCAGAAGAAATAGCCAAAAAGGTCAACGCAGAACTCGTCTACCTCAACATAGAAAAACCATCACGAGGACATTACAGACTGACATTCACCGAAATGCAACAAACAGAAGAAGAGAAAAACGGACCATTCCCAAACTCACGATGCTTCTGGCGACTGCTCGAACAAAACATCTGCCAACAGCCCGAGATATGGCTCTGGTCGCATAATCGGTGGTATAAATGGGAATTTGCAAAATAAAACCAACACATCATGATTTCCGTCGTCGTACCAATATATAATGTAGAGAAATACCTCCGCAGGGCACTCGACAGCCTTCTCGGCCAAACACACAAGGACTGGGAAGCCATTCTCGTGGACGACGGCAGCACAGACAGCAGCGGAAACATTGCCGACGAATACGCCAAAAACGACCGTCGGTTCAAGGTCATACACAAACCCAACGGCGGACTCTCCGATGCACGCAATGCCGGAATGAAACACATACGCGGAGAATACCTCATCTTTCTCGATGCCGACGACTTCCTGCACCCGCAACTGATGGCCCTCTGCCTTGAGGCAATAATGCGAGACAACTCGGACATCGTCTGCTTTACCTACGACCGAGCCTACCGCACAAAAAACATAATAAGGCACTTCCTTGGCCTTCCGGATTCCACTCCACACTACAAATTCTATGTCAACCCACAACACATAATCACAGACAACATCTTCGACTATGCCACAGAATACTCCCGTCCTAAAGACACCGACAAGAGTTGGGCCATAAAACATTGCCAAGTGTGGCGATGCATGTACAAGACATACGCCGTAAGCAACATAGAATTCATCAAAGGAATCAACTATGAAGACTTCCCCTGGTGGAGCGAAGTCCTGCTACGCATCAAGCGATGCACCATACTAAACCTACCATTATACTTCTACTACCCCAACCCACGCAGTTACATCCTGTCGGCAAACCAGGCACACAAAGCAGAAAGCATCAGGAAAGGCATCGAGGCAAGCAAACTCATCTACAGCAATGCGCCGGCAGAAAAAAGACAAGCATGGGAACAACGCTTCTTGAAACCATTCGAGCAGAAACTCAAACAAAAAGAAGATAAACTATAAAAGCATGGCAGCATACGACATATCAGTTATCATACCCATATACAACGTAGAAAAATACCTTGCCCGAGCACTGGACAGTCTCCTGGCACAAACCCACACAAACTGGCAGGCCGTCCTTGTCGACGACGGCTGCACGGACACTTGTGGCACCATTGCAGACGACTATGCCAACAGAGACAGCCGCTTCAAGGTCATACACCAGACAAACAAAGGCGTTTCCGAAGCAAGAAATGTTGCCATGAAACAGGCAGAAGGGAAATACACACTCTTTCTCGACCCTGATGACTTCTTCCATCCACAACTCATGGAGTTATGCTTCAATGCTGCCGAAAAAGAAGGTGCCGACATGGTCACCTTTACGTATCACCACTACTATCGGACCATCAACAAGATTCGCCACTTCCTGCATCTGCCGGACAGCAAGCCGTTGTTCAAGAAGTATGCTGATGTCAAGTCTGTAACAACAGACAACATCTTCGACTATGCTACGGAATATTCCCACCCCAAAGACATCGATCCCAAATGGGCAATCAAACACTGCCAACCTTGCTTCAGGATGTATAGGACCTCCATTGTCCAGGAGATACCCTTTATTGTTGGCATAAGATTTGAGGACTTCCCCTGGTGGAGCGATGTTTTGCTACACATCAAGAGATGTACGATACTCAACCTTCCGCTCTATTACTACTATCCCAACCCTAAGAGTTTTCTCTTGTCGTCCGACACTGCAAACTTGGCAGACAACCTGGAGAAAAGCATCGTTGCAGCCAAGAAGATATATGAGAATGCTCCGGCAGAAAAGAAAACACTCTGGGAAAAAAGATTCCTTGCTCCGTTCCAACACTATCTGGAGAAGAAGAGGAAAAAAACGAACCTTTAATTCAGAAGACTTCTGCAAATCTGTCGGGAATCTTCACAACGATTCTCAGTTCGAACATTGCAGGTTTGTTGAGAGCATAAGGCGGACGGCACCATGTTTGGCAGATGCGTGCGAAGCGAGTCCAGCGGTCGAAGTCGTGTGCTTTCTTTTCTGTTGCATACCTTATGGTTCGGCTACGCTTGAGGATGTGCTTTTCCCATCCTTGTGCCACACGGTCGGCATCTCCCAAGCGGGCTTTTAATATCTTGCTGTCGGCATAGCCGAAGTGCATGAGGTAAAGGTCTTTGGCAATGTGGAAATTGTGTCCCTTGACGCGGTGGAATCCGCTTCCCCACCGGCAAGGCTTTGCTATGATGGACGGTTTGGTGTAGCGTGTGCCAATTTGTGCGTAGCGTCGTTGCGAGAGGAATGTTGCGTCTGGTGTGAGGTCGCCTTCCTCACCGAGTCTTTGCCCGAAGTCGAGTCCTAAAGCAGAGAGGCTGACAACTATCTTCTGCTGCGACAAGAAGTCCTTCAGTCCCATGCCAAGTTTAGGGTCGACCACAATGTACTCGTCTGCATCGACACCGATGACGAGGTCGTATCCTTTGGCAAAGAGTTCTGCTGCCTTTCCGGACAGGAACTTGAGTCTTGCCTTTTCGGCCGACACCACATGTGTACCTATTTTAGGATGCACGCAGGCATTTGTCCCCTGGCAGAAGTCGGCTATTTGTTGGTCTTCGCCATCAAAGTAGATGTAGAGGTTCTCCTTGCCCAATTCACGACCATAGTATTCCACCCACTTCTGCAGGAAGAAGTCGTCGTTGCGGACCATTGTAAGCACTGCTATGCGTTTCGTTGTTCTATGCATACACTACACAAAGTTATAACTTTTCTCACTAAGGACAAATAATTCCTTGTTTTTCGTTCTCCACACACTCTTTTTTTGTACTTTTGTGACAAGATTGTGCCAAGAGACACGTAACCCCATGCCTGAAACGTTCGTATCTGTCGTTATTCCCGTCTATAATGTTCGCGACTACATTACGGAATGTCTGGTTTCGGTTTCCGAACAGACTTACACACGGAATGTGGAGTGTTTGATTGTGGACGACTGTGGCAAGGATGACAGTATTCTGCTTGCCCAAGCCTTTATTGACAAATACGAGGGTGAGATAGACTTCCGCATTGTCCAACACGAACGCAACAGAGGTCTTTCGGCTGCACGCAACACGGGCATCGGGAATGCGAGAGGCACATATGTGTTGTTTGTCGACAGCGACGACACGATTATGCCCGACTGTCTCTTTCACCTTATGAATGTGGCGCAGCGATATCCGATAGCAGAAATAGTTGCTGCCGGAGCGAAGACGAATTGGAAAGGTTTTGAGAAGCAGTTCACCATGGAGAAGCCTTTCCCCGACTTTGCCGACAATCCGCAGTGGATTGCCCGAACCATGCTCATGCGAGGCGGAAAGAATGGCATCCCCGTAACGGCATGGAACCGTCTGGTCAAGAAAGATTTTCTGCTTGAGCACAAACTTCTTTTCCGCGAAGGAATCCTGCATGAGGATGAACTTTGGAACTTCATGCTGGCACAGGAGGTGAAACACATTGCCTTCTGCAAACACGGCACCTATTTCTACCGGATACGTCCGCAGAGCATCATGACCGGCTTCAGAGACAAAGACGCGCATGCCCTGGCTTGCCTGCCCGTGTGGAAAGAGATGCTCGAACACTTTACTCCAGACCTCGAGAAGGAGCAGACCCACTCCTTGTGGCAGTGCATCAACGATGTCAGCCCGAATTGTCGTGACCACATTGTGAGAAAAGAAGTATTTGGAATCCTAACGCAACTGGTCCGGAAAGGCTTCTGGCCTACATCCTTCCTCATTGGCACCTATCTTTTGCCATTTGTATTTTACGTCAAATTCATCAGGAAACTTGTAGCAAAAGCGTCACGCATCAGTGTTTCGCACATTTCTCCCATACAAAATCGGTAGGGAACAAAACACAGTCAACAAAACAACAGAAATAGACATCGGCAATGAGTTTGGTATCTGTCATTATCCCCAACTACAACTACGCACGCTTCCTGAGACTGCGCATTGATTCTGTGCTAAACCAAACCCACCGGAATCTCGAAGTAATCATCCTCGACGACTGCTCTACAGACCAAAGCAAGGAGGTCATCGAGGCGTATCGCAAGGAAAAGCGCATCTCCCACATTATATATAATGAGCAGAACAGCGGTACAACCTTCAAGCAATGGCAAAAAGGATTTGAACTGGCAAAAGGCGAGTACATTTGGATTGCAGAAGCAGACGACTATGCCGACCCTCGACTATTGGAGACTCTCATCAGCAAGATGGCCGATGACAAGGAAATAAAAGTAGGATTCGTCAATTCCAACTGGGTCACCCCAGATGGCACACATCTCCGCAAAGGCTACACCATACGCAAACCCTACAAAGTCTGCGACGGCAAACGTTTCGTCCGAAAGCGAATGCTCAAAGGGAACTACATCTACAATGCCAGCATGGCCATCTTCCGGCGAGACGCCCTGGCCCACGTAGACCAGCGTTACATGTCGTTTCGCTCCTGTGGAGACAAACTGTTCTGGAAAAGTCTGGCAGAACAAGGAAAAGTGCTCTACGTCTGCCAGACACTGAACTACTTCAGAATCCACGACGACAAAGTAACCTCCAACTCCACAGCATCCGGCCTGCTATTCGAAGAAGAGAACCGCCTGTTTCACATAAACCTGGACGACAGGACCATCTCCGACAACTCCACACGGCTGAACGTCGTCAGATTCTTCCTAAAAAAAATAAAGAACAACAAATACCAGTTCCGGTCGCACGAAATATACCAACACTGCAGAAAACTCTGGAAAGAAGAGTGCAACTACAAAAACAAACAACTACCCATCACCTTCCGCTGCAGATGCTTCCTCTACAATCTGTTCCACCTTTAGAGTCAACGACCCGAAACACTGCAGTCCACTTGCCAAAACGGACGCGTCCTTCTGCCCAACTTCTCTGCGGACTTTCAGCGCGACACTCAAATCAGTCCTTTCCGGCAGCCTTACGCGACATCAACAGGTCTCTTAGTTGCAAGATGCAACGCCTGGCCTCATCGGACGCTTGCCTATAAGCCTCGTCGTCCTTCCTGACAAAAGCAAGCAAATCTCTCACCTTCTTCAAGGCTCTGTCTATCGTCTGCTCACTCTCAAAGGCATTCATGATATCCACCATACAATCCTCCTTGTGAAGCGCCGTCAGCAATCCGCATATTTTATGCTCGTAGTTCAAGGCAACAAACGGAACGTTCTGGTTGAGTGCAAACACCACAGAGTGGTAACGCGCCCCTATGACCAGTCTGCTTGACGCAATAATCGTCTGCTGAATGTCCGAACTGTATACATCCGGAACAACAACGATGTGCCGGTCGTTCTTGAGTTGTTCTATTTCACGAAAGAAGAAAACATCGTCGCCTTCATAAGTTCCTGCGCCAAACGTCTGAGGTAACATAACAATATTATCGTCCGGATATTGTTCTCTGATAATGTCAATCATGGCACAGTAAAAATCCAAAACTGTCTCCTTACTAACCTTACCCTTGTACGATGGATGCCAGAGCAAATAATTCGGCACAAAAACAACATACGGATTTGTACCTGACAGATCGGCCACCTCCTGAGGCAAGCCTACACATGGCCGTTCGAGAAAAGCAACATCCGTAGTCGGGAAAAATCGCAGCCCCCCTACTTGATTGGCGAAATTCTCCGTTATCTTGTCGCGGACAGAAATAAAGGAAAAATATCGCAGCAACTCAATACTCTCCGCCTTGAATCGGACACTTCGTACCGTTTCCTCCGAGAATGGGCCAAAAGAACGTCCGTAATAAACCAGAGGTTTTCCAAGAAACTGTGCATATTTCAAGTAAAACAGATGCCACCAATCTTGGAATGCCCCCATGCAGATTCCACCAGGAGCACATATCACAGCATCCGCCGCCTCGTAGAAATTGTGCATAGTCTGCATATCCGGAGAGAAAGCCCAGCCCGAGACGTCGCCTTCGTCGATCCACCTTTCTGCCAACCGCCAAAAGGTTCCACTGGGATGAAGGTCAAAATAAACCACCCTATCGTGTTCAATACTGAACTGGCGGATGCCTTCCGGAGAGTAACTTTGCACAAACAACACAGCAAGGTAAGCATCGGGCAATTCACTTAGCAATGCACGTATAAAGGCTTTATGAGCAGCCTCGTCTCCCCTGTTGTTAAGGGGCTGGTTGATGACTAACAACTTCATGATTGGCTGTCTCCTTAATAGTGGAATGTATTCGTCTGGCTTACGTCTTTTCTCGTGGACGCTGCATAGTGATACCTCTCTTCTACATTTCCAAACGCTATTATCAGTATTGGCAATTCATGTTCCGGAATGTTAAAGTTGTCGAGATGCTTGAGTTTCTCGAAACCGAACCCACACGAGAGAGGAATAGTGCCGACACCCAAAGAGTGGAATGCATTTATCAGATTCATAGCATACAGTCCCCCGTCAATATATGCCTGGAAAACCTCGTGCGAGAGGAAAGCCTTCAGATTTGCAGTTACAAGAACCGACTGCCTGAACCCATCCTCGCATCCCCGACAGCCTTCCTGCCAGTACATGAGCCGGACACTTTCTTCTCCGCAGAAGACGTGGGTGTTCCAGCCTTGACGATTGCACGCAGACGGTGTGCGTTGCGCCATCTGCAATGCCTTGCTGATCACATCACGTCCGACAGGCTCTTGAGAGAAATATCTCAGCGAATGTCTGCTAAGCAACAAAGATTCGAATCCCTTGTCGCACATTTCCAAAAGGTCCTTTCTCGTCGATTCCCTGACGCCTCCCGTTGCAACATCCGTCTTTAAGCCGGGAACCCTCTCACACAGTTTTTCGAATGCTGCCTTCAACTCTGGAAGTTTTGTGCCATTTGTCTCGGAGTACATTATATACGACTGGAGTGTAGATAGCGGATATGCCAGAAAATCACGATTCTCCCGCCCATAAAGTTCAAAGTATTTCGAAAGTCTCTCTATGAGTTTTGCCGCCTTCTCTTGTCCAAAACCCTTGCGTGGGTTTTGCATAGACATTCCTTTCTCTATGACATGGTTCTCACGTAATATGGTGAACTGCATCTTCTGCATGTCTTCGTCGGTATGATTTGACGCATTGTATCGGTGAGTCAGATTCCAGAAATAACACATTTCGTGAAGATACTGTCTCTCCAACTCCTTATCTGCATTTCTGTCATTACAGACCTTCAAATACTTCTCGAAGGCCCATTCCACAAACTTTGAGAATTGTTTAATACTAAAGTTCATTCTTTGAAGTTAAAGCGTTTGGGGTAAATTGGCAAAGTTTTTTAGTCCCTCTTCAAAAGGAAGGCTGTAGTGCTTGTCTCTCTTCCATATGTTTTTCAAAAGGGCAACGTCGTAACCGAAGAGAAGTGTTGCCACATAAGGCGAATAGTGCTTCGATGTTCGGCAAACTATGTACAAATCTCTCACCAGATGCATGTTGCCACTTCGGTAGCAATCATACAAGTGACGCAGTTTCTCCTGCTCTACAAAGTTGTAAACATACTTGTTGAACCTTAACGAACTGCCAAACATGATTTCAGAGAGTTTACCAACAATATATGAGTTGGCCTTGAAATGCCGTTCGAAATCGGAAGACGATTGTATCGAGTTTTGTCGAACCCTATATATATAAGTATTGTCGCTTACGACACCGACACGTCCAACGTACTGGAGTATTTGGAAGTTCCACAGTGTATCTTCATGAATGAGTCCCTCCTCAAAGAAAAGTCCGTGCTTTTGGATAAAATCACGCTTTACAAGCCGATTCCATGCCATAGGATAGATGAGTTCCTTACAATAGGATTTAATGTAGTCGCGGCGACCGAGAATTCTTTTTTTTACAGCGATATGCGGACAACCAAGTTCCGGTCCGTCAAACAAATAATTCCCCACTACCATATCTACGTTATGATGTGCACGCCTTGCCACACCAACCAGTTTTTCTAAACAGTCGGGGGTAATTGTATCGTCACTGTCAAGGAAATAGACATATTGGGCCGTGCTGGCTTTTATGCCTGTGTTCCGCGCAGCAGACAAGCCTCTGTTCTTGTCGTGTCGGATGATGTGCACCTTTTCCTCTGGAATATGATATTTCTCCACGCTGGCCTTGAGTACCTCTATGCTAAAGTCTTTAGTACAATCGTCAACAGCAAGAATTTCAAAATCCTGGAATGTCTGGGCTGCCACAGATGCAACACATGCTTCAATGTATTGCTGCACATTATAAATAGGGATTATGATCGAGACCATCATTTTATCCTTGTCCATCGTTTTGTTTTGTCCATTATTACTGCAAATATACAAATTTCCCTGAATTACACACGTTTGTTTACATGATTTTTTGTATTTTTGCAACATTATTCACTACAAGAAAAACATCTACTATGAGTCTGGTTTCCGTCGTTATTCCCAACTACAACTACGCACGCTTTCTGAAACAACGCATCGACAGTGTGCTTAATCAGACATATCAAGATATAGAGATAATTATCCTGGATGACTGCTCCACAGACGAAAGCAAGGAAGTCATCGAAGCATATCGCGGAGAAAAGCGCATCTCTCACATCATCTACAACGAGCAAAACAGCGGTACCACCTTCAAGCAGTGGCGAAAGGGTTTTGATTTGGCGAAAGGGGAGTTTATCTGGATTGCAGAAGCCGATGACTATGCAGACTCTCGACTGCTGGAAGTTTTGGTTGGAAGAATGTCCAACGACAAAGAAATAAAGGTGGGGTTTGTAAATTCCAACTGGGTAACTCCCAAACAAACATTCATCAACAACGACTACACCATACCACAGCCTCTGCAGGTATATGACGGAAAAGACTTTGTCCACGCACACCTTTTGAAGGAGAATTATATATACAATGCAAGTATGGCAGTCTTTCGCCGCGATGCCTTAAGCCGAATTGACCACAGATATATGTCTTTCCGCTCTTGTGGCGACAAATTGTTTTGGAAAAGTTTGGCTGTCCAGGGAAAAGTTTTATATGTTTGCGAAGCACTGAACTATTTTCGGATTCATGACGCAAAGGTAACAACAAATTCTATCGCATCTGGATTATTGTTTGAGGAAGAAAACCAGTTCTTCCACATGAACCTTCAGGATGGAACCATATCTGACTATGCTACGAGAATAGACGTTGTCCAATACTATTTGAAATACATTGAGAATGTCCGACAAGACCTCGCTTCGGAAAAAGTCTATCTACACTGCAAGGAAATATGGGAGAACGAGTGTAACACCAGAAACAAACATCTGCCGTTTGCTTTTCGTGTCAGGTGTCTGTTACGCCGACTCCTGCGGAAGTGAACAATTCTCTATTTGTTCGTAAACAGAAAGGCGTTTTTCTATTAGTTCCTCTTTATTGAGCATATCTGTCTTTGCCTGGGAAGCATTGTTTGAAAGTCTTTCCTGAAGGTTCTTGTCCGTCAGCATTTCAATGATAGCGTCTGCAAAACCTTCCGGGTCGTCTGCAATGAGACAATTTTCGCGGCTGACCATAGGAAGTCCTTCGCAACCCTTTGTGGTCGTTACGAGTGGTGCTGAGGCGAAAACGGTATCCAGTATCTTTATGCGCATCCCGCTGCCGATACGAACAGGGACAACCGAAATTTTCCCATTGAGGAATGAGGGCAAATCCTCGATGTAGCCCGTAAAGTTAGCCCGAGGAAAGATGGAAAGGATGTTTTCCTTCAGGTCTTTTCTCCACATCCCAACAATGTTTAACTGCGGAATCTTTTCCATTCTGCTCTGGAGGACGGGAACAATCTCTTTGCTGAACCATATCATGGCGTCTGCGTTGGGGAAATGGTCTCCGCTGCCGATGAAAACTAATTCTGTGGCAGGCTTGAATGGTTTCTGTTCGAATGAGGCAATGTTGATGACTGCTGGCGATACGAATATCTTCTTCGGCTGCAGATATTGGCTCAGAATACTCTTATCTGTTTCCGTCAATGTTATGATGGCATCGTAGGCAGAGAGGCAGGACAGTTCGAATGCCTTCTCGCGTTGGAACAAAATAAGGTCGGTTGGTTGTTGAGAATTGAACAGTTGAAGTTCGTTCTCGTTACGGACAAAGCGGACTTCGTGGTGCACGAAGATTTTTTTCACTTCTTTTGGAAGCAGGTGCACCAGTGGCAGATATTCGTAGAATTCTATTTGTATGACGTCGAATCCTTTTGCTGCTGTTTCCTGTACATATCGGCAGAAATCGGCATTGAGGTCGTTACTTGTAGCGAACAGTGTGGACCGGTTTCTAACCATGTCTTCTTGCTTGTTTTTGTAGCGGTACTGTCTGCGTCCAATCTTTCTGTACATCGACTGGGCTATTGAAAGGAAAAGACGGCAGGATGTACGGTCTCTCCACGACATATTTGCAAAGGGTTTTCCGTCGCTATTTTCTTGCTTTTTTTCGTTTTCGTCGTAGACATAGAACTCTACACCGTTCCAAAGTTTTTTCAAGGCATCTATGTTTGCCCTGTCGTTCCCGTTGTGGGCATACAGCAGTACAGACAGGTCGTGATGTTTTCGCACACGGTCTGTTATGGCAAAGAACGCCTGGTTTCCTCCTGAGTTCAGGGGATAGGGGACATAGGGAACGATATATAGGATTTTCATTGGAGGATGTTTGGGGTATTTACAACTGTTGCATGTCGTAGAGGCGTTTGTAGTAACCGTTGAGGGCGATGAGTTCGTCGTGTTGTCCGCTTTCTACTATTTCGCCTTCGTAGAGGACGTGTATGATGTCGGCGTTCTTGATGGTGGAGAGTCGATGTGCGATGGCTATGGTTGTTCGGCTCTTCATGAGGCGGTCGAGTGCTTCCTGGACGAGGTGTTCGCTTTCTGTGTCGAGTGCTGATGTTGCTTCGTCGAGGATGAGTATGGGTGGGTTTTTGAGGATGGCTCGTGCTATGCTGACGCGTTGGCGTTGTCCGCCGGAGAGTCGGCCTCCTCGGTCGCCGATGATGGTGTTGTATCCGTTTTCGGTTTCCATGATGAAGTCGTGTGCGTTGGCTATTTTGGCGGCTTCTATGACTTGTTCCATGGTGGCGTTTTCTACGCCGAAGGTGATGTTGTTGTAGAAGGTGTCGTTGAAGAGGATGGCTTCCTGGTTGACGTTTCCGATGAGTGATCGGAGGTCGTGGAAGCGTACGTCGCGTATGTCTTTGCCGTCGATGAGGATTTGTCCTTCGCTTACGTCGTGGTATCGTGGTATGAGGTCGACGAGTGTTGACTTGCCTGAGCCTGACTGTCCTACGAGTGCTATGGTTTTTCCTTTGGGTATGGTGAGGTTGATGTGCTTGAGTACGTTGCGTCCTTCGGTGTAGTGGAAGGTGACGTTGCGCAGTTCTACTTGTTCTTCGAAGTTGTTGAGTGGCAGGGGTTGTGCTTTTTCTTTGATGGGGTTGTCTGCTTTGAGTATGTAGTCGATGCGTTCCATGGAGGCGAGTCCCATGGGTATCATGTATGATTGGCGTGTGAGGTCTTTGATGGGATTGATGACGCTGTAGAGGATGACCATGTAGAAGATGAAGGTTGAGGCGTCGATGAATCCGTTGCCGTCCAGTATGAGCCATCCGCCGAAGAGGAGTACGATGATGATGATGAGTGTGCCCATTGACTCGGACACTGGGTGTGCGGCGTTGATGCGCATCATCATGCTGATCATTCCTTTGCGGAATTCGTTGTTGATGAAGTTGAATCGTTTGGCCATTTTCTCTTCGGCGATGAATGCTTTGACGATGCGCAGTCCGCTGAGTGTTTCTTCTATTTGTGCCATTATTTCGGCGAGTCCTGCCTGCACGCCGGCGGATTGGTTTTTGAGTCGTTTGCTGACGGTGCCCATGAGCCATGCGGCGGGTGGTGTGACGATGAGGACGAAGACGGTGAGTTGCCAACTGACTGTGAAGAGTGTGAAGAAGCAGATGAGGATGGCGATGGGCTGTTGTATGAGTGTGGATATGGCTGATGTGACGGAGTTCTCCACGACTTGTATGTCGGTGCTCATGCGCACGATGATGTCTCCTTTTCGTTCTGCGGAGAAGAAACTCAGTGGCAGTCGCATTATCTTCTTGTACATGTCCATGCGTATGTCGCGTACGACGCCGGTTGAGAGTGGCATCATGATGTTGGCGGCTGCCCAGTAACCTGTACATTTCAGGCATGTCATGAAGACCATGATGCCTCCCATGAGGCAGAGTGTGAGGAAGGCGCCGTGGGCGGCAATGAGTTCCTGCACCCATGCGTAGGCGTTGTTGACGATGAGGTCTTTGTTCAGCGTGCTCCAGGTCCAGTCCTTGTAGGTATAGACGTTCTGGTCTATCTTGAAGAGAATGTTCAGTATGGGTATGAGCACCACGAAGGAGAAGACGTTGAGCCACTGTGCCACGAAGTTGAGCACGATGGACCATACGATATACATCTTGTAGGGCTGGAAGTATCGCTTTACGATGTCGAGGAATTGCTTTATCATATTTTTCTATGTCGGTTGGCCTTTGGCGCAAGCCTGAGGCGCATTGTTTTTCGGTTCTGTTGGGTTCTGTTTTGTTGTTGCTGTGGTGTGTCGGAAATAATGGTTAAGCATTCTTGCCATAATGGTTAAGGTTTCCGCCCGGAATGGTTAAGGTTTTTGGCCGGAATGGTTAAGGTTTTTTCGGGGCGTGGCGTAGGGTGCGTTTCGGCGCATCGTTTCCAGTTGGTTGTAACTGCCTTGCAGTATGGCTTTCGCGTGCAGGAGCCGGTGTCCGTCGTCAGCAGGGCGGTCGGTTATCAGCACCTCGCCGTCCAGGTCGTAAATGCTCGTGCCGGTGCTGTCGGCAAAGAGCAGTCCGGCAGGCCAGTTGCAATAGACAAACGGATAGGTGTACTTGCTGCTCAGCACATTGCGGCTCCACGGATAGTCGTCGTGCGGAATGCCCATCTGCGAAAGCAGCGTGGCAGCCAGATCGCTTTGGTTCATGAGCACATCCATGCGGCGAGGTTCCCTCACGGCACCGCCCATCCAGAGCATCGGAGCACGGAAGAAGCCCGGATCGTCGTAGCCCTGACGGTAGAGATAGCCATGGTCTGGTAGCATCACCACGAGCAGATTGTCCCACTGCGGCAGGCGGCGCAGGCTGTCCACCATGCACGCCACACTGTGGTCCGTATAGGCAAACGCATTCAATATCTTGTCGTCCAGACGATGATAGGGCACATCCCAGGGCTCATGGCTCGAGAGCGTCTGCACCACCATAAAGTGATGTCCGCCCTTCCACTGGCCCACAACCTCCACAGCCTTCTGGCACGAAATACTGTCATACACACCCCAGGAGCCGGAAGCCTGGTCGGCAGAAAACGCCGTATCATCGTAGAGATGGCGGAAACCCACATTCTCCAGATACTCACGCTTGCCCATGTTCGTCATCTGTCCGGCATAGATGAACGACGTCTCATAACCCTCCCGCTCCAACGAACGCGGCAGCGAAGGCAAAACCCCATGCATCTCCGTATGCTTCATCAGACCGACATCCGTATAACTCAACCAGCCGTTGAAAGCCGACACAGTGCCTCTGTCCGTACGGAAAGAGTTGCTATAAAAATTCTCCCAGAAGACACCCTCCGGAATCATACGGCTCAAACCCGGAGCAACACCGGGCAAACCACCCAGTTCCTCCACAAAACGGCTGCCGAAACTCTCCATGAAAACCACCAGCACATCGGGCCGCTGCGTCGTAAGCAACGTGTCGCGGACATCACAGCCCGTCTCCGGATAAAGACTCCCCACAAGGTCCGAATACTCCCACTCGGGAAGAAAATCATAACGCCTGGAGAAATCATCGCCCAACCGCACACTCGAAGCAAAGGCATACACAGGATTCACCGCAGCATGGTTGGCCAAAACCTTGCCCCCCACTCTGTAAACATCACTCTGACGCACAAACCACAAGCCCGACACCACCAGGAAAATCCAGATAATGCTGACATTGCGCATCCACAAACGCTCACCACGACCCGCAGAAAGACGCTTCGGAGTAAGAAAAATGCAAGGAAGCATCGTCCACAAAGCCAAAGAAAGAAAAGCACCGAAACGCATCAGAATATAAGAAAGGCTCACACTGTTGGTAACACCCTCCGAATGAGAAGCATAACTCAGTACAACCATACCAAGTTTGAAACGCCAGTACTCATACAACACAGCATCGCCGGCAACAACAGCAGCCACAGCAATCCCCATCAAAACATAATAAGGCACAAGCCAAGAACGCAGCCTCATCGACGGAAAACGCAAAGCCAGCAAGCCCGCAAGCCATGGCACAACAAGCAACATCGCCGCCACAACAACATCGTGACCCAGTAAACCCCGACGACAAGCACCAAGGGTTTCCATAAACGACAACTGCTCCACACAACGATTATTCAAGACAAATCCCACCCTGCCTATCAGGAAAACGATAAGCAAATGACAGTAAAGGAACTCAAGATAATGTATGCTTCGCTTCATCTCCATTGTCTGTTGTCCGTAGTCCGTTGTCTGTTGTCTATAGTCCGACGTACCATTCATTCACTTTCTCCCAAAGTCGGCAGGAATCTCACCCCACTCCTCCGTGTTCCACTTCAGTACCTGAGCATGATCGGGGTTCTGCCAAAGCCAATTCTCCGCACGGATAACAAGGTCGAGAACCTGAGCCGTCGTCTCGTCGCGCTTCAGCGTTGTCTTCGCCTTCCTGTTCCTCACCCACGCCATTCCGCTTACACTGTCGCTGTAAACCTTCATGTCCCAGCCGTTCTTCTTGATGTAAGCCAGCGCATGGACAATGGCAAGAAACTCGCCGATGTTGTTCGTTCCGTGTATCGGGCCGAAGTGAAAGAGCCTTTGTTCATTGCCGAGATACACACCCTGGTACTCCATCGCACCCGGATTGCC
>X129_Alpine_Ibex__coassemble_15_pt1 | contig 21002 bp, 25 predicted proteins | sample X129_Alpine_Ibex__metabat2_low_PE_007 | metagenome-assembled genome bin X129_Alpine_Ibex | reverse complement strand
GCTGCATCAACGTTACTGCCAACTATGGCAACGAGAGCAACCTTTATACAAAAAACGAATATCGCGACTTTGTGTTCCGCTTTGAGTTCTGTTTCCTGCGTCCGGGTGTCAACAACGGTGTTGGCATTCGCACTCCGATGGGTGTTGATGCTGCCTACGAAGGCATGTGCGAGGTGCAGATTCTGGATCATGACGACCCCATCTATGCCGGTCTTCGCGAGTATCAGGTGCATGGTTCTGTCTATGGCATCATTCCTGCCAAGCGCATCAAGCACAAGCCTCTGGGCGAATGGAGCGAGGAGGAGATTCGCGTAAAGGGCAACCATATCACAGTTACCGTAAATGGCGAGGTTATTCTGGATGGCGATGTCAAGGAAGCCTGCAAGGGTCACAATGTTGCCCCCGACGGCAGCAACAACAATCCTTACACTGTCGACCACCAAAACCATCCCGGCATGTTCAACAAGGCGGGCCACATAGGTTTCCTCGGTCATGGTGCCGGTTTGAAACTCCGTGCCGTGCGCATTCTCGACCTCTCAAAGAAGAAATAAACGGCCAAGCAAGAATGGCTGAATAACGCCACAGGCGGCAGGGGCAGAACGATGTCTCTGCCGCCTTTCTTATTGCCTTGTCACTTCTCGCAGACGGCAGACGGCAGGAGGATTCCTGCCCTACTGCAAAAAAGAGGTTAACCATTATGACGATAATCGTTAACCATTCCGGGCATAATGGTTAAGCATTCCGGACATAATGCTTAACCTTTCTAGAAAGGCAGGTTCGGGCAGAGTGTTTCGTCCCTACGGGAACTGTATTTGCATGGCAGACGTCGACGTCATAGAAGGACCGCCAAGCACGTCAATCTACAAAGGCAGGCAGTGGGTCGTCGGGGTGGAACCATTGAATACTCTCATCGTGACTGAACCAAGTCATCTGTTTCTTGGCATAGTCGCGCGTATTCTTTTTTATCTTCTCGATGGCGAAAGGCAAAGTCCATTCTCCGTCGAAATATCGGAAAATCTCCTTGTAGCCCACCGTATTGAGAGCATTTTCCTGCCTGAAAGGATAGAGTCGGCGAGCCTCATCCAGCAGCCCGTCCTCTATCATGGCGTCAACCCTGCGGCCGATACGCTCGAAGAGTTCCTGACGCTCACGGCGTAGCCCAATCTTAACAACACGGAACGGACGCGACTTACGCTCACCCTTCAGGAAAGAAGAGTATGGGCAACCCGTCGTGTAGCAAACCTCCAGAGCATGGACAACACGCTTGGGATTCCGCGTATCGGCAACCATATAGTAATCCGGGTCGAGCAACTGCAACTCACTTCGCATCCTGTCAATCTCACCATTGGCAAGCCGTAGGCGCAACGTCTCACGCACCTCCGCATCGACCGACGGTATATCGTCGATGCCATTGCATACCGCATCGATATACAACATGCTGCCACCCGAAAGCAACAACGACTGATGTCTGCCCTCCAGTTCAGCCACAAGCGAAAGAACATCCTGCTCATATTGGGCTGCACTATAATAAGAACCAATGGAATGTGTGCCTACAAAATAATGCTTTACACGCTGCAGTTGCTCTGCCGTAGGGGCAGCAGTGCCAATCTCCATGCCACGATAAATCTGCCTGCTGTCGCAATTAAGAATCGGACACGCAAGCAATTCGGCCATACGCAAGGCAAACTCAGTCTTACCAACTGCCGTAGGACCTAACAAAACATAGAGCGTAAGCATTGACAACCGCAAGTTCTCTACTCGGAACAACAACGAAAAACTCTCTATTCGTCTATTTCGTAGCCCTCGAAATCCAACTCTTCGGCCTCATAACCCTCATCTCCATAGAAATCATCTGCATATTCCTCAGCCTCATCACCAGCCGGAGAAGACGGTGGTTCCGCAGAACCTGCCATCTCGAGAGACGGCTCGTCTGCATAAAGCGTCTGCAACGGAGCCTGACCATGACGACGGTTGACAACAGCCTTATCCACCGTTCTGCCAAAAACATTCTCCGTAAGTTCCATCAAGAAGAAACGTTTGTCATCAGGATCAAACAGGTAAATCAAACGTTGACCCTCATCCTCCAGGAAATCACACAGTCGAGTTTTCGACATAAGGTCAATGTCCTCGTCATAATTCGTATCCTCCGATTCCGTAAGACTAACACGATGCCTTACACGACAGTCTTCATCGCAGATATAAAAGCACTGCCTCGGATGCTCCACATAACGGCAATCGTCAAGGATGAGCCTATGCAACTCCGAAAACTTCGCATCACTGTCGACAAGGATTTCCAGTACAAAATCCTCCTTCTCCTGGCTGAATAATGTCAGTTTGAGTGTCATGATCGATTATTTACCTGATAAAGCCTCGGTCGCTACTACGTATGAAATCCAAAATATATTCAATCTCCGGACTCATAGGAATCTCCTGTTCCACACGAGCAAGCAAGTCATTCAACTTACCTGTGCCCTGCAGAATAATCTGATAGGTCATGTGAATATTATTAATCAAATCACGATCGAAGCCACGACGACGAAGACCTACAGAATTAAGCCCACAGAAAGCAGCCGGTTCACGCGCCACAAGACTGAAAGGCAACACATTCTGAGAGAAACGCGTGCCACCACCAATCATCGTGTAACTACCTACACGGCAGAATTGATGCATCAGCACGCCAGCACTCAAGATAGCATTATCGTCAATAATGATCTCGCCTGCAAGTTTAGTACTATTGCCTATGATACAACCATTACCTACGATTGCGTCATGCGCAACATGGACACCTTCCATCAAAAGGTTGTTGCTACCGACAACAGTGCGGTTCTTGGCAGCAGTACCACGATTGATTGTTACGTTCTCACGTATTTTATTGTTGTCGCCAATCTCTGCTGTAGTATCTTCGCCCCTAAACTTGAGATCCTGTGGAACTGCACCAATAACGGCTCCGGGGAAGAAGACGTTGCCGCTCCCGATACGCGAACCGTAAAGCACCGTAACACTATTCATTAAAGTATTGTCGTTCCCTATGACAACTCCTTTGTCGATGTAGCAGAAGGGACCTATTTCGCAGTTCTCGCCAATGACGGCTTCGGGATGTATATATGCCAACGGACTTATCTTACTCATAGTTTGTTTGGAATTTAAAGGGTTAATCTTATTTGTTTTTTACGACTTGGGCAGTAAACGTTGCCTCTGCAACACAGTTCTCTCCGATGAAGGCATAGCCCTGCATTGTACCGATGCTATGGCGCAAAGGCGCAACCTGTTCTACCCGGAATACCAGGGTGTCGCCGGGAACAACCTTTTGGCGGAACTTGACATTGTCTATGTTCAGGAAATAAGTGCTGTAGGTTTCGGGATTCTCCTTGTCATGCAAGACGAGTAGCCCACCTGCCTGTGCCATTGCTTCTATGAGCAGAACTCCGGGCATGACCGGTTCTTCGGGGAAATGTCCCTGGAAGAAAGGTTCGTTGTTTGTTACGTTTTTTATTGCAACAATATAATTTTCTTTGACGTCGACTACTTTGTCCACCAGCAGCATGGGATAGCGATGTGGCAACAATGTTCTTATCTTGTTGACATCCATCAGTGGAATCTGGTTGGGATCGTACTTGGGGGCTTGTACTTCATGCTTGCGTATTTCCTTGCGCATCATTCGCGTGAACATATTATTTATAGTATGTCCCGGTCGTGTTGCAATGATGCGTCCCTTGATGGGCTTGCCGATGAGTGCCATATCGCCAATGATGTCGAGCAGTTTATGGCGTGCTGGTTCGTTGTCCCAGACGAGGGGTTTGTGCTGAATATATCCGAGGTCGTCGGCATCATGGTGTTCTGCACCTGTCAGCATGCAGAGTTTGTCGAGGTTCTCTTGTGAGGTCTTGTGTTCGTAGATGACGATGGCATTGTCCAGGTCGCCACCTTTGATGAGACCTGCCAGAAGCAGTTTTTCTATTTCGCGGACAAAGACGAAGGTTCGTGCGGCAGCGACTTCGGTGACAAACTTATCCATACTGTCGAGCGTGGCGAACTGGCTGCTCAGGACTTTGCCATCGAAGGCTATCATGCTTGTAATGGAGAAGTCATCGTCGGGCAACAGGGTGATGCAGGCTCCGGTATTGTCATCGCGGAACTCCATCTTTTTTGTAATGTAGTAATAGTCTTTCGGGGCATCCTGTTCGGTGATGCCTACGCGCTGTATTTCGCGGACAAAAGGTTCTGCGCTGCCGTCCAGGATGGGGAATTCGGGTCCGTCCACCTGGATGAGTACATTGTCGATGCCTAAAGCATAGAATGCGGCAAGTGCGTGTTCCACCGTGCTGCATCGCATATCACCCTTGCCGAGGACTGTGCCTCGCTGTGTGTCGACAACATTCTCTGCCACAGCATCCATGATGGGCTGCCCCGGCATATCGACTCGCTGTATCTTGTATCCGTGTCCTGCCGGTGCAGGAAGGAATGTAACTGTCAGATTGAGTCCTGTGTGAAGACCTTTTCCACTGAGTGAGAATTGTTCTTTAATTGTATTCTGCTTTAACATAGTTCTAACCTTCTATCTTCTTATTGTGTGACTTAAGTTCAGTGAATTCGGAGTAACCGGGAAGGGAGGAGAGAGTGAGTCTTCTCTCGTGCAAAGTCTTCAAGGTTGCATAGTTTTATTTGTTTGTATTTCTAACTCTTGCATTTCCTTGTGGCTTGTCCGGGAACATCTACTGTTAAATTGGGCGACAAGGCACGTTAAGTTGGCCGACTTGGCACGCCTAATTGGCAAACTTGGCAGTAGATGTTTTTCGGCTCAGCACCAGATGTCTGTTTCCTCCTTCTATATTATCTTCTGTTCACTTCAAGTTAAGTTGCTCTTTGAGCATCTTTATCTCTTTCCTCATCTGATTCATCTCCGCCCACATTTCGGGCAGATTCTTCACGATGGCACTGCTCTTCCAGAAGTTGCGGACTTCGATGGCAGGAGACCCCTGAAGGGCTGCACCCTCTTTCTTCACGTCATTCGGAATACCTGCCTGCGCCCCGACCATCACACGATTGGCGATATTTGCATGACCTGCAATACCTACCTGCCCGCCAAACATGCACCACTCGCCTACCTTCGTACTGCCTGCGATGCCCACTTGTGCAGACATCACGGTGTGGCTGCCTATCTCGTCGTTGTGAGCAATCTGCACAAGATTGTCCAACTTCACGCCACTATGCACGATGGTGGCACCCATTACAGCACGGTCGATACAGGTGTTGGCACCGATCTCCACATCGTCCTCGATGATGGCAATGCCTATCTGAGGTATCTTCTCATAGCCCGTCTCGGTAGGCTGAAAGCCAAAACCGTCGGCACCTATGACACAACCGGCATGAAGGATGCAGCGATTGCCTACCCGACAGTCGTGATAGATAACGGCATTGCTGTATATCTCCGTATTCGAACCGACCTTGGCATTCCTGCCTACCGTTACGTGCGGATGCAAAACACAGCCATCGCCTATCTCTACCCCCTCGGCTATTGCCACGAAAGGACCGATATAGCACTTCTCGCCTATCTTCGCTGTAGGGTCGATGAAAGCAAGTTCGCTGATGCCTTCCCGTTTGGGTTTCATGCTTTCATAGAGTTGAAGCAGTTTGGTCACAGCCTCGCGCGCATCGGGCACCTTGATGAGGGTAGCCTTTATGTCCTGCTTGGGCTCGAAGTTCTGATTGACAAGCACCACACTGCTCTCTGTCGTGTAGATATAGTGCTCATACTTGTCGTTATACAGGAAACTGATGCAGCCGGGTTTACCTTCCTCTATCTTGGCGAAGTTGTTAACCTTGGCCTCGGGGTCACCAACGATGGTGCCACCTATCAGCCCTGCTATCATTTGTGCTGTAAATTCCACGATTCTATTTACTGTTTAATGATTTACTATTTACCGTTTAATAGTTCGGCCATTTGGTCGGCAACCTCTTTGGCCTTCTCTGCAGCAACCTTTGCAAAGTTCTCTGTCTTGTCGGCATAGATAATGGCACGACTGCTGTTGACCAACAAGCCACAATCCCCAATCATACCATACTTGCATACCTCCTCGAGACTGCCACCCTGCGCACCAACACCGGGCACGAGCAGGAAAGCCTTCGGGGCAACCTTACGGATATCCAGGAACATCTCGCCACGCGTAGCACCTACAACGTACATCATGTTCTCGTCGTTACCCCACTCCTGACTCCTGCGGATAACCTTCTCAAAGAGCCGTTCGCCATCCTTGGCCTCAGTAAGTTGGAAGTCGAGCGAGCCTTTGTTGCTGGTCAGAGCCAACAAGATGACCCACTTTCCGTCATATCCCTCGATGAAAGGTGTAACGCTGTCCTCGCCCATGTAAGGAGCAACAGTAAGCGCATCCACATCATATTCGCCGAAGAACGTGCGGGCATACATCTGACTGGTGTTGCCTATGTCGCCACGTTTAGCGTCGGCAATAATGAACTGGTCGGGATAATTCTCCTTCAAATACTTCACCGTCTTTTCGAAAGCCATCAGGCCCTTCACGCCGAATGCTTCATAAAAAGCGAGATTAGGCTTGTAGGCCACACAATAAGGTGCGGTTGCATCGATGATAGCCTTGTTGAAAGCGAATATCGGGTCTTCCTCTTTAAGGAGATGTTCAGGTACTTTCTTCAGGTCGGTATCAAGCCCGACGCAGAGGAAAGACTGCTTCTTGCAGATGTTTGCTACTAATTCTTGTCTGTTCATTTCTTTGATTTCTTTATAATTGTCAAAGTTATACCGAAAACTACTCCAAGTATGACATCTATTATGAGGAATACACAAAAGTAATTCACCATGTTTGCCGTCCAGCCAAACCATTGTATGATGGCAGGAGTGAGCAACGAAGCAACAATAACAGCAACAATATCCATCCAGTTTTCCTTTAGCGAAGTCTTGATGCCTTCCACTGTCCACTGCTGTCTTACGTCATTGAAAAATCCCATAGTCGTAGTAGTATAAGGTTATTATAATTCAGATTCCTTCAGTCTTTCTGCGTTCTCTGCCACGATAAGGTGGTCGATGCAGTCTTGTATCTGCCCGTCCATGAAGGCAGGCAGGTTGTAGATGGTGTAACCGATTCTGTGGTCGGTGATGCGGCCTTGCGGATAGTTGTAAGTGCGAATCTTTGCAGAGCGGTCGCCTGTCGACACCATAGTCTTGCGTTTCGAGGCGATGTCGTCGAGATACTTCTGATGTTCCTTGTCATATATAAAGGTACGAAGTCGGGCCAAAGCACGCTCCTTGTTCTTCGGCTGGTCGCGTGTCTCGGTACATTCCACCAGTATCTCTTCGTCCTGATTGGTAAAGGGGTTGCGCCAGATGTAGCGTGCGCGGACACCAGACTCCACTTTGTTCACATTCTGACCGCCTGCGCCGCTCGAGCGGAAGGTATCCCATTTGATGGCACCTTCGTTGATTTCCACATCGAACTCTTGTGCTTCGGGCAAGACGGCAACCGTTGCGGCCGAGGTGTGGACGCGTCCTTGTGTCTCTGTTGCAGGCACTCTCTGTACGCGATGCACTCCGCTTTCGTACTTCATGATGCCATAGACGCCGTCGCCCGTCACCGAACAAACGACTTCCTTAAAGCCTCCTACTGCACCTTCGCTGTAACTGCTGACAGCCATCTTCCAGCCCTTTGTCTCGAAATACTTCGAGTACATGCGGAAGAGGTCGCCTGCAAAGAGTGCTGCTTCGTCGCCTCCGGTGCCGCCACGTATCTCGAGGACGATGTTCTTGTCGTCTTCCGGGTCGGCTGGCACAAGCAGGAGTTTTATTTCTTCTTCCAGTTCGGGTATGCGCTTCTCGCTCTCCGAGAGTTCTTCGCGAAGCATTTCTTTCGTCTCGGCATCTTCTTCGATGGCGAGCATTTCCTTTGCATCGGCCACGTTCTGCAGGCAGCCGATGTATTCCTTACGTGCCTCGACTATCTTGCCCAAGTCCTTGTATTCCTTGGCCAACTTGACGTAACGCTTCTGGTCGGCAATCACCGATGGGTCGGTGATGAGTGTACTGACCTCTTCGAAGCGGCTTACCAGTCCGTCGAGTTTATCGAGTAGGCTATTATTTTCTGCCATGTTTGTTCTTTTTCTTATGTGTGAGATAGAATTGCCGCCAGGCGAAGAACATGACAACGACAAGGGCAATTATGAATATCCATTCCATTGTTCTGTCTTTTAGTACTCAAACTCGCCGAACTCGCTCTTGATGAGGAGGCTCTTCTTGCCTTCTTCCACTCGGCCCACCACTTGTGCATCGATGTTGAAACTCTTCGATATGGCGATAACTTTCTCGGCATCTTCGGGAGCGACATATACTTCGAGGCGATGACCCATGTTGAAGACCTTGTACATCTCTGCCCAGTCGGTGCCGCTGCAATCTTGGATAGCCTTGAAGAGTGGCGGTACGGGGAACATATTGTCCTTGATGACACGGCAGTTTTCGCCCACGAAGTGCAGAACTTTTGTCTGTGCTCCACCCGTGCAATGCACCATGCCATGAATCTTGGGACGCATCTCGTCGAGCATCTTTCTTACGACGGGAGCATAGGTTCGTGTGGGAGAAAGGACGAGTTTGCCTGCCGGGATGGGACTTCCTTCCACGTCGTCGGTCAGCATATACTTGCCACTGTACACAAGTTCTTCGGGAACGCTGTGATCGTAACTCTCCGGATATTTCTCGGCAAGGTACTTGCAGAAGACATCATGACGGGCACTTGTCAGACCGTTGCTGCCCATTCCGCCATTATATTCCTTTTCATAAGTAGCCTGTCCGCAAGAGGAAAGGCCGACAATAACGTCGCCCGGACGGATGTTGGCATTGTCTATGACATCGCTACGCTTCATGCGACACGTTACGGTGCTGTCCACAATGATAGTCCTCACGAGGTCGCCCACGTCGGCCGTCTCGCCACCGGTGCCATAAATGCCTACACCCATCTCACGAAGTTCCTGCATCAACTCGTCCGTGCCGTTGATGATAGCCGAAATGACTTCGCCGGGGATGAGCATCTTGTTGCGACCGATTGTGGAAGACACCAGGATGTTGTCCACCGCACCCACACAAAGCAGGTCGTCGGTATTCATGATGAGCGCATCCTGTGCAATGCCTTTCCAGACATTCAGGTCGCCCGTCTCCTTCCAATACATGTAGGCAAGGCTCGACTTCGTGCCTGCACCGTCAGCATGCATAATGTTACAATACTCCGGGTCACCACCCAGAATGTCGGGAATTATCTTGCAGAAAGCCTGCGGAAAAACACCCTTGTCGATGTTCTTAATGGCGTTGTGAACGTCCTCTTTGGCGGCACTCACGCCGCGCATCATATAACGTTGGTTGCTCATGTCTGTATTTTGTCTTATAATTCTGATTGCAAAGATAAACGAAATATCTCACATTTACAAATTCTCGGAGTGTTATTTAACACTCTGCCTAATTTTACAGACCAGACACAACCTGCCTTCCCGGCAGACATTATGCAACATCATGCCACCGACAAAGCATCGTCATTGTTAAGTTTTTTCGTAATCACCAACTGCCTGCAACGTCATTTTTGCCACAGACGGCAGCAAGGGCCAAAAAGACACCATTTGAAGCAAAATCCGCAGCATCTTATCTGCCAGAGAGTTACACAAAAGAAGCAACCCGCTAAGGCATAGAAAAGGAGCAGAAAGGCACAGCATTCCGGCAAAAATCGCCCATTTTATCGACAAAAAATACCCGTCTCTCAGACAAACTGCTCCAGAGAAGTTTGCAAAGTTAACGTGTATGGTTGGTCAACTAAACGTGTATAGTCGAGCAACTACACTGGAGACATCGGCAGAACATACGTGCCACAAAATGTCATTCGACCAAAATGTTGTAAAGTATTTTCCTTCCAAGACAAAACACCTGGACAAACAAATCGGGGATCATCCTTACGGACAATCCCCGAAAATTATACTATACTAAATTGCCTATCCTTTAGAAAAGGAAAGACACTTTGAACCAGTGACTCTTTACTGCCTCGTCGAAGCCACCGGCAAGAACATTCAGATTATAGCCCAAAGCAACATTCTTGTGCACCTGCACACCAAGACCAAAGTCCAGGCCGAAGTTGTGAACAGCCTCCACATCATATCTCTCATAATAATACAATGTATAACCCAGATTAAGATCAACATAGCCTCTGATTGACTTCCACGCAGGTGTATAACCACGAGCACCAAGAAGTTTAAAGTTGAACTGACCAACTTCTGCAGGGCTTACAAAACCTGACATATATGACAGACCGATAATGTTCCAGCCAACATACTGGTTGAACTCTCTTCTGAGTTGATAGCCAATACCCCAACCATCCTGGATATAAAGGCCAAGTTCGTTAGTAAACTTCGCAGGTGCCTTCACGGCCTTACCTACAATTTTCTTACTCTTTGATTCGCCAATCTGAGCCTGCATTGCTGTGCTTGTAAACAATGCAATAATTGCCAATAAAAGAATCTTCTTCATTTTGATAAATAATTTGATTTGTATTTAAAGAATTATAGAGATTACTGCTTTGTATATACTGGGTTATTTGCTCCCTCATGACGAATCTTCATCCACTCATAGTCTTCAGGAGTTGCCGTATGCCATGATGTAAACTTGGCAGGGAAACCCTTTATCTCAAGGATGTACCAATCGTCATCACTGGTGTGAGCAGGGTTTGTGTAGAAGTTATAAGTGGCAGCAACAATCATGTCCGACTTAGTGTCTTCGGTATAAAGGAAAATACCATAATTATAAATATTCTCCAACTTACCCTCCAATTCGGTTTCAACTTTTGTACGATTCAACATCTTCTTCCAGAAAGTAGGAGCTCCGGGAATCACTTCAACCTCTACAACCAATGGTTTTACCAATGGTTCTACCAAGACCTGTGGCATACGAGCCTGGGTGAACTGATAGGTCGTCTCTGAATTCTTCTGTGCAAAGGCAGCCATGCCAACTATACTGCAAATTGCCAATAGTAAGAACTTCTTCATAACATTTGTATTTTTAGTTAATAAAACTTCTGTTTGGGAAAAAGTATGACACTCAATTCCAAATGCAAAGATATGTAATACAAACTAATCCTGCAACATTTATTAACAAATTTTTCTGACTCTAACGGAAAAACGTTAAAATAACATCTATTCCCAAACTTTCTTGCCCTATTCGATTATTATTAATATCTTTGCTTGCAAAACAATAAAAGATTATGGGACTTGGAAGTTATTGGGTCAGAAAAGACGACCAGACAGGCGAAGCAAAGACTGTCAAACCCTGGGAAGAGAGCGTCAGCAACGGAGACAAACATTACCCCGACCCGAAGGGAAAGCAAGAATAGTGCAACTTTCTTCGGCAGAAGATTACGGATACAAAAAGGGCTATCTCAAATAGAAACAGCCCTTTCGCAGATATGTTATGAACAATTATTTTATGCGTGTCCAATACAATGTTGTGCCGATGCCCAGAATAGTGCCGCGCAGTTTCAGTTTGTTTGGCTCAACAAATTCGGCAGTAACATTCACTCGAATACCTTTTGACGGATCGTAAATCTTGGTTCCGCCCCAAACCTTATCTTCTGCATCGTACTTCCAACCCTTCACAACAACCACCTTGTCGATGTCCACATTACGCAATTTGCTATCAGGATTCTTCACATCCTTACGCTTCTTGACATTGGCATCGAAAGGTTTCTCCACCCAGAAAACCTGAGCATCGTAAGTGCCATTGGCATTCTTTGTTACCCTAACCTTGCTCTTGCTGCCACCACGATCGGTTAAATACTCGCCCACGATGTTGTCGGCCTTGTCGTTGATACCTTGTGCAAACACAGGCATCACGAATGCCAACGCACACAAGAGAGTCATCATCATTTGTTTCATAATTCTTTTATTATTTCTAATTTGGCTGCAAAAGTACATATTTTGCTCAATTCACAAAGATATGTGCAAGAAATCATTCCAAATGATACACTTTAAGGTATTTTTGTTACATTTATGAATAAGAAATAAGATGCCTGTGTATCCGCTAAACACATTGTCTCGTGGCAGCATGATGCATCTCCTTTACTTATTTAAGATGTTGCAACTCCCTACTTCGTTTACGATGTAGCAAACGAGATTTTATCTCCATACGTATAAAATTATGAATAGTTCTATACGTAGGTTCTATCATCCTTACAGGACGAATACCACTATAACGTATCATCAACCCTAAAAGACACAGAATAGCAATAAGCAACAACCAGCCATATATTTCTTTCATAGACTCAAGCAGTGATTGCGCTTGTATCATACCATATAGTTCACCTAATCGCAATGAGATGACAGACAGTTCAACATTATCCATTCTATCACTCAACAGCATTGAATTGCGAGCCATTATTACTTTTAAGGCACGCCCAATAATTGCATTGCCTATCGGTCCTGCCAATGCTGCACTGAACATGTTTTGAAACGACAGACCATGCAGAAAAGTGTATGGAAATGGAAGACGAGCATTTGCCGTCAGCATCATTACCGCCACCATAACATAACCTGCCGAACGAATTATCACAGGAAGATATAATGCCTCCTTCGGCAGATTGTAATCTATGCGAAAATAAAAGTATGCCAAATAAAAGGTAAAACATGAGAATGCAATGACCAACATTCGCTGATAAGTCCATTTTCTGCGAGCAAATGTCTGCCAGGTGAACACAATACCTATCACCACACCGATGATTGACATCCAATTTAGCGTCAAGGTATTCAGATGGTCGTAACCCAAAACACTCTCCATCAGTGCGTGCTCAAAGATATGTGATGGAGCGAGAAGCAAATCCATTATAATGATTATCACCACACAAGTCAGCACTAACGGAAAATTGAAGATATCGAAACCGATGTACGGATGTCTGAGATAAGTCGAACGCCACCAATTCATACCAAAAGTCAGCACCGCCAACACCGTAGCAAACCAAATATTTTCGGATTGCCACCAATCGTAGTGCTCGCCGTATATGCAGACAAATAAAATGGACATTGCCGTAGCGCCCCATAGCAACATACCTACCCAATCGATTCCCAACAAAGGCAGTCGTGGCATAATGCTAATACCCTTGTAACATATAACCACAATGAGATACATCACCAGCAAAGCACCGTTGATAAGCCAATACATATAGTGCCACGAAGCCCACACCGATAGTGAGAGGGCGGCTATGCCCGTAAGTTGGATTGTGCCGTTCACCATCAAGTAGATGTAACAAAACCATATCGACATATCTCTTTTGGGTGTAATCCATAACTGAATGGTAGAGTTACACTCGTATATTGCCCACATACGGAAGAATCCCGACACAAGACATACCCCCACCAATAAGGGTACGCTACTTGTGTGCATACATATCAGGTTGGCGGCAACGAGTACCGATATACAACTGCCAAGTGCCGTCTTCGGTCTTACAGCCCACTTCAAGCGGAACATAATGGCAAAGAAAAGTGCCATACCCACCAACGAGGCATAGCCTGCCATCATAATATCCTCTTGTAACAGTTGCGTCGAGCCGACCATATCGCTTACCGCTGCAAGATATACACCTCCCGTACAATTGAAAACAATGATGAAAAGTATCAATAGCCACGGCTTTATCTTTTCAGGGATAAAGCGTATCTGCGGAATAGAGAATGGTTCATTTAGACTATGATGATGACCCATTAGTACAACACTTTACATTCTACATTCATACCAGCACTCACTCGCTCCATCGCCTCTGCATCGTTATCCGCCGCAAAGTCGATGCGAACGGGAATACGCTGCTCAATCTTCACGAAGTTACCCGACGAATTATCTTGTGGCATAAGAGAAAAACTTGCTCCCGTAGCACGAGATACAGAGCGAACAACACCCTTGAATTTATGGTTAGGGACTGCATCAACTTCAATCTCCACCTCACAGCCCTTGGTTATGTTTGCAGTCTGCGTCTCCTTGTAGTTGGCAACTATCCACTTCTCCTGAGAATCGACCACATCAACCAAAGTCTGTCCAGGCTGAATCAGTTGTCCCTGCAGAATCTCTTTGCGACCCGTGTAGCCATCGCAGGGTGCAAGCACAACGGTATATGAAAGATTCAAACGAGCCAACTCCAACGCAGCCTCTGCCAACTTGATGCCTGCCTCGTTCTGACCCAAACGAGTGTTTTGCTCACGGCTCACTGACTGCACGCTTTCCTTTTGGCGGCAGAGCATATCGTAACGAGCCTTCGCAGCCAAATATGTGGTATTCATATCATCGTACTGCTGGCGAGTGACGGCATTTTGCTCATAGAGCGTGCTGAATCGCTTGTAGTTGCGTTCGGCATTTTCAAAGATGATGCGAGCCTCCTCGATGCTTGCATCGGTTACGGTAAGATTGGTGTTGGTGGTTGAAATCACATTGTGCATAGCATCTTTGCCCGTCTTTGCATTGGCAAGATTAGCCTCTGCTTGCGCCACCATATAACGATACTCCGCATCCTCGATAATTACAAGCGTATCGCCCTTGCTTACCTTCTGATACTCGTCAAAACGCACCTCCTTGATATATCCCTGCACTCGTGAATTTACGGGGACAATGAGTTGCTTTACTTGTGCATTCTCGGTAAATTCAACATTGCCTATGTGGATAAATTTCTCACATACCCAATATATTGCACCAAGCAAAAAGATGCAGACGAAAATATTGTAAATCAGTTTCTTTGTATTCTTTTTCATAGCGTTGTATGTTATTATAGATTTCCGGATGTATTTTTAAGTTTGTAGTAGTTGAATATTACATTTATTCTGGCATTTACCAACTGTAACTCAGCATCGAGCAACTGATTCGACGCATCAATCATCTCGGTAACAAGTGCCACTTCATTGTGATAGCGATTCGCTATCACTGCATAGTTCTCATTGGCAAGTTGCACACTCTTTTCCAATGTTGCCAACTCATCGTATGTCTCCAAATATTTAATATAATCAGCCTGCACAGCAAGCGAGACCTGTTCCAACACATCTTCTTTACGCCTTCTGCTTAATAATGTTTTATACTCAGCCTGCTTTATACTCTTGTCTACTTTGTAAAGCGATGAAAGTTTGAACGATAGCCCCACACCCACATGCCAATAATTGTAATTCTTGTTTATTGTTGGAACCTCAATTGTAATCGGTCCATCAAAATGATTGGCAGCAACAAGAGCAACCGTAGGTCGTCTTTCTGCACGAGCCAACTTCTCGCCATATTTTCCCATCTCTATCTCTAATGCAGATTGCCTGACTATGTGTGCATCGGTATGAGCCAGTTGCTGCCAATATGCCATTCCCTCCACAGGAGACGAGCAGGCAAGAAGCGATGTATCAGGTAGGATATGGGTATTGGCAGACAATCCCAACATCGTCACGAGGTCGTAATTAAGAATCTCTACAGAGTTTTCTACACGGCAACGTGCAAGTTCCAAGTTTTTAAGTTGTAATTCGTAGCGTGTCACATCATTCTTCAGTGCCACTCCCGCAGCATTGCGTGCTTTTGTTTCTTCAATGATCACCCTTACTAATTCGATGTTACGATCATAGACTGCTAAGGCATTATGCAGTTTGTAAAGGTCGAGGTAAAATCCTGTTAACATAAACCGAATACGCGAGCGTGCAGCTTCACGGTTTACGCCCGCCATCTCCTTCGAGAGTTTCGCTAACGCCACACTATTGCTGACAGCACCTCCGCCATAGATGAGTTGAGTTGCTTGAACAACAAAATTATTTCCAAAGTGTGGCATCTTTATACTCTGCCCACTCGAGAAATCCCTATCCATCAAGGACCCATTGCCAAGATAATTTGCCAACAGAGAAATGTCAATATCTGGCAAATAACCGTTTTTAGCCACCTTAACTCCTTGCTGTGCCTCAAGAACCGCAGCATCCTCAATTTTCAACGCTTTGCTATTTTCATCAGCCAAAGCAAACATCTGCTCCAGCGTCAGCACATAAGAATTTTGGGCATAGCTACCCTCAGCCCATAATGATACACACAGCACCATTATGAGCAAATGTACTTTGCTCATACAATTATAAATATTTAATCAGTGATTTCGTAAGAGAATTACATCAACCCTCAGCTCTCCCAATTTGTAGAAATCTTATAATGATACGGGATATAAATGTACGCTGCAGAAATAGAGTAATGTAAATTTAAATTTATTCTCATAATGGCGAAGAACTTTGTGCCCTTCAAAATGCAAAGTTACGAAAATTTTCACAAAATTATAATTTTAAGCCTGATAATTTTCGATTGGCGGCCAAATAAGAAGAAAAAAAGCAACCAATTAAAGGCAGCCTTTTACGAAGAATATAGAATTATAATTACACTTTATGTCAATCTAGTGTAGATTATTCACACTGCCTCAAATAAACTCTGTGCATTAACAGCATAACATACATACCATAAAGCCACAACATTATGGTACTGACTTGAAAAAATCAATACTTTCTATATAGGAATTCATTGCTGGGGCATTATCATCCTATATATATTACAACCCAGGAAGTTACCAATTACAATGCTCGCATAGAACGACAAGATTTCAAATATATGAGAACACAAGAAATCAAAAGGAACAGTGAGATAATAAAATGCATCTGCCACACAATGCGGGAAACCACACATGATGAACAATGGCACACCAAAAAACAATGGCAGATTTTTGCCCTGACGCGAGAAGGTAACCACCGTCGTCATGATGAAACCACACCCAATGGCAAGGACACCACCACGCAACGGCCCCATTGCCAAACGGCTTTGAAGAATGTCGAGGGCTGCCTCCTGTAAAGGCATTGCACTGCATCGGGCCAATAATGAAACAGCAAAACAACCCAAGATGTTACCGGCAAGAATAAGAAAAAGACCTCCAAGATTTCCTTTCCTTATGAAGCCTGCCGTTCCGGTATAAAGTTTTAAACCGTAATGGACAACTGTCAACAATCCGAAACAGAAGAGCACAGCACCAATAATACTACGTTCGGCAAGATAACCAAAACCTGCGATACCAACACAAACACCCGACATAAAAGACGAGCGTACAACCATGTTAAATGTATATTCCATTTTATACGCAAAAGATGCAACCTTTCCTACCTCTTTTAGGCTAACTAAACGCAGGAAAAGGTTGATGAAATCCTGATAAAATAACGTTCCTTTTGTTCTTGTTTTGCAAATTTAGTAAAAAAACGGAGCATACAATAATATATGGCATACTAAACTTGTGTTCTCTTACTATTTTTGATATACTTCTTCCCTTAAACAGGATAACACGCCATAAAGATTGTCATCCCAAACTCCTTGCCACAAGGCGTATTTCACCCTGAATGTGTACACCCCAGATGAACTCCTAAATACAAAAAGCCTCATAAGTTACAGATGTTGAACTTATGAGGCTTTTGAGCGGAGAGAGAGGGATTCGAACCCCCGGTGCCTCTCAGCACGCCGGTTTTCAAGACCGGTGTAATCGACCACTCTACCATCTCTCCAAACTCTTCAAAAGAGGCTTTTGTCTTAAAGCGCTGCAAAGGTCGGAAGTTTTTTTGACGTATGCAAACTTTTTAGGCTTTTTCTTTCCTAAAATCCGCAAAAGATTCTAAACAGATAGAATAAGACTGGGACAAAAAGGCTGGGAAGGAGATTTATCGTCTTACAATCTTTAATGCCTAATATGCCAAGCCCGGAACTAAGGATAAGTACTCCTCCTACGATACTCAACTCAACCTGCATCGCCTCCGGCATGCCATTGCCACAAAGATAGGCTGTGGCATAAAACATTCCTTGCCAACAGAAAAGTATTGGCGCTGCCAAGAGCATCACCCATCCATACGAGGCTGCGAGGACGGCCGAACTAACAAAGTCGAGTGTTGCATTGGTATATAAAAAGGTATTAGCCGATTCGTTGAACGCCCAACCTTTCGTCGGCGAAAGTGCAGAAAGCACAGGACCAACGATGGAAAAAGTACCTATACAATAGAGCAAACAACCTGTTACAAGTCCCTGAATGCCATTATTTCCCCGACTTCTTCCGGCACTGATGCGAGCATTTAACCGTTCCACTCTTCCTGCCAAATCGAGTTTAGTGCCAATAAGGCCACCTATTGCAAGACTTAAAATGAAGAGCACGGGAAACTCGCTCTTCTGCATATTGGGCAACGAAGCATTCGCACCTAATATAATGCAGCAAAGACCAAGTCCATCGAACAAGGTCTTTTTGTACTTCTCGCCAATACCTGTGCGGACTAAGGCACCGAAAGCACTGCCCGCAACAATGGTAACAGTATTTATAATGGTTCCTAACATTACTCCCTCAACCTTAACCATGCCAGCAATTCGTTCTCACCGGTCAGACGAAAGCGGAAAGATTGGGCACGACTTTGATTATATTGTTCCTCTATATAGCGTAGTGTTTCGTCGGTCTGTCCATTCTGCAAACGACAAAGAGAGGCATTACTAAGAACAATCACATCCGTTGAATCGTCGATTTGAGGGCTGGCATATATGCCTTGATTGCCAAGCCGCTGATAGAGATCCGTCTGCATGTCCGATGGAAGATATAGTTCTTTTGTATAAAGAGGGTTACTTCCTCCTTCATAGTTGAACTGCAAACTAAGATAGTGTCGATACGTCAGATGCAAGTTCTTACATATCTGTTCCGGAACGGCATAGGCACCATACTGTCCATTAAAAATGTTTTCAAGGTCTTGTTCGCTCAGAACTCTCGGCTGAAAGCCATGCAGTGCAAGTTGCCACAAACGTTCTTCTGTATCGGCAGGGGCATCTTTTCCAAGCACCACATAATGGAGATTTCGGCTGAGTCCCTGCTTGATTTCAGCCCCCAGTTCCTGCAATTTCTGCTGCAAGACCTTCGATGTCCAGCGGAATACACCTATCAGACAAACAGTCCGACCAACAAAAGGGCTCTCATTCTGAAAGTCTTCGTCGCTAAAGAGTTCGTACTGCATAACTCGGATGCCAAACAAACATTACTCCTCGACAGCAGGCTTTTGCTGAATTGTTATTATATTCGACACAACTCCGCTTGTAAGACGCAATTTTGCCTCACGAGTTTTCGTTACATCTGTGTTTTCCGAAAAGGACAACTTTACACTGTTCTTGCCTCGCTCGCCACTGGTTTTCTCAAGAGTAAGCCATCCCGGAGTTTCACCTTCAAAAGCAAGAGACCAATTGTTTTGCACAGTGAAACAAAGAGAATCTTCATCCGTCTGTGCATTCACCGTCAGTGTATGGCGCACCTTCTTTGGTTCCGTCTGCCCCTCGTCCATAAATTCTTCAACCGTACATACGGGGCGCGAAATGTTGAGATAGCCATATTGGAGTCTAACGAAAGTACTTGTGTACTCGTACGAATTGACATATACATAGCCATCACGCGTTTCTCCTGTAGTATTGGGAGTTACTTTAACACCGGCACGACAACGATATCGTCTGCTATTGTTGTACTGTATCTCTCCCTCGGAAGGTCCGTCAATGGTCAACCAGTCGGTAGCCGAAGCGACAGACCAACTGTCGAAAGTATAGAAGACTAAAGAATCTATCGTTTGGTCTGCATAGAGTGTGGTGAATCTATTCTCCACCAACAACTGATGTGTCTCGGGATCTTTAACACACGAGAGTACGAGTGGCAGCAAACCACAAACGAGCAACAATGTTTTTTTCATTAACTTTTTATTTTAGGCCTTTATTCCCCGTGCTTGGCAGAAGAGGTGTCGGCAGTAATTACAGGGGGCAAAATTAACTAAAAAGTCACATTCTGCAAAATCTTTAAAAGAAGATTTCTTTTATTGCAGGGAAAAGTGTATATTTGCGATACGAAATAACGAACGTTTGCACCGGGCGAAAGTGAATAACATTTACCATAGGGACATCATAGAGATTCTGCTTGAATGCGGGAGCGACGGCTTGCGCATCAAAAACCTTGCTCGCAGAATCTACAACAAGCACGTCGATTTCTTCGTATCGGACATTGAATACAATGAAATACGCGACTGCATTGGTCGCTACCTATGGGAGCAAAGCAAGCGAAACGAATCTCCTTTTACTCACACTCGCTATGGCACATACGCCATTAAGCCGGATTTCGCCATACAACTCGACCTTTTCTTAGACTACGAGCCACGCAGCGAAACGCACAAAGAGCCGCCCCGAGTTGGGAGCGAGCATCGTCACATCCAACTGGAACTCTTTTGACTTAGTCCTTTTTGAAGTAGTAGATGAATGTGGCAAGTCCTTCGAGAGCCTTCTTGCCCGTCTCTTGCACCTCGATAGTAAACTTGATTGTTGTCTTTATGGCGCCACGAAGGTTGACAAGTTCCTGCAGTTTTGTTTTCATGCAAATGTGCTGGCCGCTCAAAACGGGCTGAGCAAATTTCATGGCATCCATGCCATAGTTCATCATGCGCTCAAGGTTGTTCACTTCTATTATCTGGTCCCACAGGTAAGGCAGCATGCTCAAGGTCAGATAACCATGTGCGATGGTCTGCCCGAAGGGGCTTTCCTGCTTTGCCTTTTCTGCATCGACATGAATCCACTGATGGTCCAATGTTGCATCGGCAAACAGGTTGATACGTTCCTGATCGAGTTCTACATAATCGCTTACGCCTAACTCTTGTCCTACATACTGCTGGAAATCTTCGAACGAATTGATTACTACTTTGCTCATCTTTTACTTGTTTTTTGTTATTTCTGCTTGCAAAGGTACAACAAAAAGTTCATAGTTCTTCGCTTTTCTCCAAAAAAGACTTTGGCACTGGGTGCATGTTGTTTGTAGTTCACATTTATTTCGTACTTTTGCAACCATGATGAGACGAGCCCTTATATTTGCCTTTTTGATATTGCATTGTGTGGGCATTTGGAGTGTGAATGGTGCCGGACCGACAAATGGCGATTTTCTGCAGGTGGGCTTGAC
>X129_Alpine_Ibex__coassemble_13_pt1 | contig 22312 bp, 8 predicted proteins | sample X129_Alpine_Ibex__metabat2_low_PE_007 | metagenome-assembled genome bin X129_Alpine_Ibex | reverse complement strand
GGTCTCGGCTTGCTGTTGCGCCTGCTTGACGATGCGTTCTGCTTCGGCCTGACCTTTCTCTACGCCTTCGCGCAAGATTTTCTCGGTAAGTTCTTGTATCTTTTCCATTAGTCTTTTTTATGTGTTTTTATGCTATTCTCGGCACGAAGGTACAAAATTCCTTTGGGATTTCTATTCTTCTACACAAAAAAAATGCCCTAACTGCCATTTTATGGCATGAAAGGGCATTTGGTTGCTGTTATTTAATGGATGGGCGGTTCTATTTAATAGACGCCAAACTCTGCGATTGCCAGTTTGCCTTGATGGCGAAGAATGGTGACGCGGACTTTTTCTGCGCTGACGGGGTCGAAGTGATGTTGTTTGAGGCGGCAGTCGGGAGCCTGTCCTTCGAAGATTGTATACCAGTTTTTGCCGCGTTTGTATTCGAGGCGATAGGCTTGCATGCTGCCTTTTCTTTCTTCGAGAATGGTGACCAAAGATATCTGTTTTTTGCCTTGCAGATCCACTTCCCACCATGGGGTGTCTACGGAGGGATGGGAGGTCCAGGCGGTGGCGAAATCGTCGTCGCAGGCGAAGTCGCTGATGCCGTAGTCGTAACTCCAACTGCTTTCGGCCGGGCTGTGCTTGGCGATGTTGCGACGGACGATGGGGGCTTCGCATTGGGGGATTGCCTTTGTGGGGCCGGCATGTTGCCAGAGTTGGCCTATTTGGCGAAGTGCTTCGATGGCATTGTCGTCCATCAGGCCTTCTCGGTTCGGGGCGACATTGAGGATGAAGTTGCAGTATGCTTCGTTGTAGGGGCGGATGTTTTCCTCGACGAGCCAGCGTACGTCCTTGAGTTTGTCTGTCGGCATGGATTCCTTCCAGAACCAGGTGCGTTGTATGCTAAGGCAGGCTAAGGCGGGGAGGCGGTTTTCGCCGGTATTTATCTTCTGGCCTGCACCTTGTTCGTACGATTTGATGTCGGTGTAGAACAATGCCTCGCGCGGGTACTTGGCTGCATTGAGGTCCATGACGAGGCAGTTGGGTTGCAGGCTTTTGATGTAGTCGTAGATTTCCGGGAATGGTATTTCTTCGTAGGAGATGCGCGACCAGGGTGCATCCCAGCCGTCGATGATGAGAGCGGAAATCTCGCCATAGTTGGTGAGGAGTTCACGCAGTTGTGCCTTGATGTACTTTGTATGGCTTGGTTTTATATGGCCGGGGCGAATGCGGTGGTGTGTGTCGAGTATGCTGAAGTAGAGCATCACGCCAAGACCTTCCTGGCGGAAAGCGTCGACATACTGACGTACGACATCGACTTTGGCTGGCGACTGCATGGAGTTATAGTCGGTTGTCTCGGTATCCCAGATGCAGAAGCCGCTGTGATGCTTGGTGGTAAGGCAGCCATAGGTCATGCCGGCCGACTTGGCAGCCTTTGCCCATTGGCTGCAGTCGAGGTTTGTCGGTGCAAAAGCCGACACGGGCATATCGGGGTCGGGCCAGTCCTCCGTAGAATACGTGGGCATATTGTAGTGAATGAACATGCCGAAGCGCAAGTCGACAAAGGCTTGCTGCAATTCGCGCAAAGACTTCTGCTGGGCAGTTGCAATAACAGCCGTCAGCAAACAGGAGAAAAGAAAAATGTAACGTTTCATATCGGTAAATTTAACATTAGAAATATCTGGTTTGACTGGAGCCACAGGGACTCTGAAAAAGAAGCACTGCCTAATTGGCAATAATGCTTAACCTTTCGGGCAATAATGCTTAACCTGTTTGACAATAATGGTTAACCTGTTTGACAATAATGGTTAACCTGTTTGGAACGCCCGGCACGCCATGTTGCAAAAGAAGGCGTGCTCTTATCCACATAAAAGCACGCCCCTCTCTATATCAACAAATTACGTTTACCATATATCCTCAGGCTCTACGGGGCTGTCGTAAACCTCCTTAGGACAATATTCGAAGTAGTCGAGGTAGAGTTCCTTCGTGGTTGACTCAAGCACAGACTTGAAGCGAATGTAATAGGGTCTGCCAGCCTCGAGCGTCTGACGGACAATAATATATCGGCTGCAATTGTCCTTGTCCCGACCCGTAGTGGTGTTCAACTCGGTTTCGTGGCGCGTAGCCTTCATCATGCCATGGTTGCGGAGTTTCTGGTCAATTTCGATAATCTCGTCCTCTTCCTTGCCGGAATCTCTGAAGTCACTCCACGTTGTGCCCTCACCAAATGCAGCCTGCACGGTTTTCGTCATATCGATAGGAATACCGGCTACGGGCAAGTTCTTGGGGTCTGTACCGAAATAAACCTGTACCACACCACGCGCAGCCGTAGCAAGCAACTTGTAGCGCAACTCGTAAGTGTTCGTCTTCGGAACAGGCGGCAAAGTAAACATGATATCGAACTTGCCGAAAGCCTTGTCCTCGTCCTGACTATAGTTGGCCCAAGCAGTCCTGTAACCATTATAGTGAATCAAGTGAGTCTCCTCGTTCAAGATAGACATATTCTCGAAATACTTGTAATCCTTATCCTGTGGAATATACACATGCTGCCACTTGCCCTCAGGACTGTCCGCACGACGGATACCATTGGTAATAGCCTCAGGGAAGAGAGCAAAAAGGTCGAAACGGATACGCTCACGACTCAAGTCATCGCGTATAGTTTCACTATAGCCCAAAGGCTCGTCAATCGGGTAAATGCAAGCATTGACAATGTCTGTAACCTCAGTCATCGGATGTTCCGTCTGAATAAGGATGCCACGCTTGTCGGGAGCACAGTAAGTCTCGAAACCCGTACCCAAAACACCGTTGTCTCTCTCTGGGAAAGTGTTCAGATAAATACCATTACTTACAGAACTCTCATATATCTTAATCAAGCGGTCACCGCCAAAGACAGGATACCACTCCATAACAGGAAGCGTGTACTTATGCGGAGAACTCAAACTGTAACCCAACTCATTGCAATGGTAAACAAGTTTGTTGGCAGGAATTCTCATCGGCAAAATATGATAAACAACCCACTGATACAACATATTCTTGGGCGACTCATAATCAGTATTAACCTGATAACCGTTCTCAGGAAGGAAAAGGCCATTATTGTAAACCCAATCCTGCAACTTCTCGACAGCATCGGCAGCAGTAGGATCAATGCCCTGTGCCTGCCAGAATTCATCCGTCTCGCAGAACAAAGTAAAGCCATACTTTCGGTGTTCCGGAGCATGGGCATCGGGGTCGCCAGGAGTATTGGACATGTCATATCCGGCCTTATCCATATAGTCCTCCATATCAGGAATCTTACCATCCTGATACAATGACTCATAAACCTCGTCGCGCACCTTGCTAAGCGTATCAAGAAGACCACAAGCCTGCAATGCCTTGGCAAACATCAAATAGCCCTCACGCTTCTCGTCGAGAATAGTCTGGAAGTAACGAGCACAAGACTCATCCTTCGGAGCAATAACCTTATGCAACTGATGGATGACACCATTGATGAGAGGAATGTCACAGTTAATGGGGTCAATAGGACACTCCTTATCCAGATATATACTGTCGTTATTACCCTGACGCACCGTCAGTTTATGATCGTATATGTTAGGCAGAGGGAACTCTGCATTCTCTTTTCCGTTTCCAAATGTCGAAATAAGTGCGGTCGTATAACGCTGCGACTCACTGTTGCCGCCGTCAATAACCGTATTGAGCACAACTACCTTTATCACAGAGTCGCGCTTGTGGGCATCCTCAAAAGCATCCCACGAAGGTTCGTTAATCAAACCCTTCTCAACCAATTCCTGCAAATAAGCATTAATAGCATCATTGGTCAGAGCAAAACACGTGTAGTTGCCACGCGCCGTCAAAAGTTGATAGACAGAAGACTTACTTCTCGCACTCACGGGCACTTGCTTCGTCAACTCCAAATACTGCGAATAGTTATTTGGGTGTGCTTCAAGATAACTGGCTACAGTATACTCCGTGAAAACATATCGCGCAGAGGTATCTATATTCTCTGTACAAGAAGATATTAAAAGTAAGGTGGCAAGTGAAAGAATGAGCTTCCTCATCATTACAATTATAAATATTTGTTGTTATATAATTAAAGGGTATTCTCTTGGCCAGGCTTTGTACCTGGCCAAGAGAATAAAGAGAGTTTTGAAATTAACTATTCAGTAGCCATCAAAGTTAAGATGGTAACAACGTCTGCAACATTAACTTCACCGTCATTATTAACATCAAGGTTCTTGTCTGATGTACCTTCAGCCATCAGAACGAGAATCTTCACGCCATCAGCGATGTTAACCACACCATCCTCATTCACGTCACCGGCTTCACCATTGATAGGCTTACCGCCAGCAGCATTCATTTCTGCCTTCGTAATGAAGCGGAAGTTGCGAGCAGAAAGTGACAAAGTATTTTCTGCGTTAGCCTTGCTGCTGATAGTCCAGTAAATTGAATGGTTATCTGCAGTACCGAACTGATACGTCTTAATACCCTTGTTCACGTTAACATAAACGGGAGTCCACTCCTCTGTTGCAGGCAATGTGTCAAAGTCCTCCTTAACACCAGTCAAGAGATTGGGAGCTTCATACATCATTGAACCACCCTCGATGTCTTGTGCGGCAGTATAGTCGAATGTAAGGATTACTTCATCCTCCTCGAGAGCCTCATAAAGGCCAGTCAACTCAAGTGCAGGATTAGAACCGATTGTTGTAATCTCGAATGCGAAACGCTCCTGGAAGTATTCAACGTTAATACCCTTGTCGTTCTTAACTCCAAGATAATCCGGCCACTTAGTATAGAGGTTATCCTTTGCTTCTTCTGCAGCAACGGCATCGTCATATGAACCCATGAGCAAGTTTTCCTTCACTGTATAAACGTCTTCCTCCATGGTAGTATCTTCCATTGGCAAGAAGCTAATCCAGTGGTTGTAAACCTTATCTGAAGCATTGTTAAGAGTAACATAAGCCTTCTTGGTTTCATTGATAGACTGCATCAATTCGCCAAGAGCCTTCTCTGCCTCATAAGTATTTACACCTGCGTTCTGCATAAGTTGTTCCTTCTGACTTGCGCTGTAGTTAGGTTCAGAAACGAATGTTTCAGAGTCTGCAGGATCAGCAGCCACATAAGTTTCCGTCAAGGTTGTGATGCGAGCAGCGTTGTATTCTGCAACTTCTGCCAAAGCATCTGCAGCATCTGTTGCTTCCTCGCCGAGGTAGAACAAACGGAAGTTACCAGCACCAGTCCAGTCGCCACCCTTTGTTGTGCCTTCGTTCTTCAAGCCGATAGTCAAAGTACCATCAACAACCTGAGCAACCAAAGTTACAAGATAGCGGCCGTTCAAGAATGCATGAGCAGAACCCTCGCAACCCCAGATACCGATGCCAAAGTTTTCAATAGAGTCGGCATCGTAAATCATCTTGTCAGGATAATTGCCAAGCCATGCATCAGCAGAGTCTGCAACTGCATCTTCACGAATAACGGGAATGTAAGTAGCAACGTCGTTTGCATATGCCATAGCAGCATAGTTGTAACTCAACAAGTCGCCATTAGCACGGAAGCCTGCGTTCAAGGTTACCTTATAGTAACCATTCTTCAAGTTTGCAAGAGTCTGTTTAATGTCGAACTTAGAGTTCTCATTGCAGAACTCAGCAGCAGACATTGTCATGTCTTTGTTGGTTGCACTACGGAAGATGTAGCCTTCCCAACCTTCTGCCTGACGACCGAGGCTATTGCCTTCTTCGTCCTTCAGGGTTTCGGTAGCCTCAGCGAAACTGCGGTTCACGATCAGAGAACTAATCTCCATGCCCTTACCGTAGCCTGCAGCAACAGCAGCAGCCTTGAGGCTCTCCATGAACTCGATTTCGTCGATTACTACACTGTCTGCCAAGAGGTGATTTTCGATGATATACTGTGCAGAACCGTTAGGATAGAGTTCTGAAACCTCGATAGACTCGTTCAAGTAGTTGTCGAAGATTGTCAAAGCCTCACTTTCAGCAAGAGGATTATCTTCGAGGTAAGCAATGGCCTCTTCAACCTTTGCAATGTAGATGCCGTATGTCTCTGCACTTGCAGTAATCAGGTCGCGAAGTTCTGCGAGACGATAGTTGCAACGGAAGAGAGCCTCCATGTTGACACATTCGTCAATTTCAGTAATGGTAGCTTCATACTCATCAATGAGTTTCTGTTCTGCTGTTACGTCATAATCAAACTCGTTAGCAGCAGCGATGTACTCTTGCTTGATTACATCGAACTCTTCTTCTGTACCGAAGCGCAATTCGTTCATCTGGATAGCATCGCCTGCATACGCCTTAGTTACAACAACCTTATAATATGTATATTCTACGGTTGTTTCTGTGCTGAAGCCGAAGTATGAAGGTTCGGCATCAACGGGACGCAAGCGATCCTTGCCAATATTTTCCTTCGCATCGATGAGTACCCAGCCTTCTGCATCCTTGGTAGCCTCGCCGTCGCCAGCGAAGTTAGCACCATAGATGTACCATGTGCCCCAGTTACGATCCTGGTATGCGCCGGTATCGTTACCTGTTGTCAATGTGTAGAAGAACGGATTAACAGGATCCATTGTGCGGAAGATGACATAAGTGTTACCATTGAGGTCGGGCTGGCCGCCCCACTTGGTTGCGTTAACCTTTACTTCCTGGCCTGTTTCGGGATCGATTTCGGTTGTGTTCAAAGCGATACCGTCGATGATGTTGCCATAGAAGCCGTCGCCCCATTCGCCACGAGTGTGACCGCCGATGAGGATGTAGGGCTTATTGCCTTCTACTACGTCGATAATCCACTGAATATAGGTGATTTCGTCCTGCATTACTTCGTTGTCGAGAGAAAGAGTTGAGGTGATGTACTCGTAAGAACCACGAATGTACTTAACGCCTGCGCCTTCGTTCTCGCTCAAGTAATCGTCTCTCCACTGAGACATGTTTTCAGAATCGATAGACAAGCCGTCGAGTTGACCAGCCAAATCAATGTATGTCTCATAGAGAGTAGCTGATTCTTCGATAATAGCCATGAGCTCGTTGAGTTCGTTTGCAAGACGTCTTACGTCGGGAGCATTAACTGAATTCTGCAACTGTTCGTACTTCTCGTTGAACTCGTTTACGTAGCCTGAGTATGCAGTAATTCCTTCGAGACCATAAGCAAAGTCAGCAAACTGGCCGATGAAATCTTCACGATACTCGAACAGGTTGACCATGTTGTAGAATGTGAATTCGTTCATCTGCATTGTTTCACCGCCTGCTTCGTACACATGAATCATGAAGTACTCGTATGGTTCTGCGCAACCTTCTGAGAGGTTGATGTAACTTTCGTAAACATTGTAGGTGGCCAGGATGTCTGTACCTACATTGGCTTTTGAATCGAGGAGTACCCACTTGTCTGATTCTTTTGTTACGGTTTCGCCTTCTTCAAAGTTTGCACCCCAAATCTTCCAGGTCTTCCAGTTACGAGAGGGATAACTGTATGTGTCGCCACCGGTTACGAGACCATAGTATGTGGGCTTGATGGGGCTGTCGCTCTTGAAGACGAGCGTCCAATCGCCGTGGGATGTGTGAGCACACCACTTGGTGCTCTGCGGATCGCCGTCAATAAGCGAGTGGCCCATTTCTGTGTCGCTGAAGCCAGGACCATCGATGATTGCTTCATAGGTAGCATAGATAGGATCGTCAACCGTCTTGGTGTTAGCCATGAAGTATTCGTTGACACGCTTTGCTTCGGCAAGAGCCTCTGCACCTGTGATGTGGCGGTTAGCCTTGATGTAAGCAAAGTTACCTACGGGATAGCCTTCGCCGGGAGCGATGGCGTCTGTCTCGCTGGTCCATGCCTTGGCATATTCCATTGCAGCCTCGGTCAGGTTGTCCTCGCTAATGAGGCTCAGGCCCTGGTTGCGAACGGTGATAAGTTCTGCATAGTTGCTTGCAGAGAGTGTTACCTGCTTGTTAACCTCGTTATACTCTATGTTAAGGTTGTTGAGTGTGATAGCATCGGTAGATGCCTTGATAGACTCGTAGATTTCTGTGAGTTTATCGAGCAGGGCCTTCTCTGCGAAGAGGTTGGGGTCGAGGGTAGCCTCGATGTTGCTGACTACTGCCTGCTTGTCGAGTGCGAAGGTGTAGCCGTCGCCGAGTGCGAACTCGCCCATCTGCATGTAGCCTGCACCTTGTGTTTCGTCGATTTCCACCTTGAAGTAGCGGTATGGAGTGGTGTTCTCTTCTGAAAGACAGAACATAACTGTGAACTTGTTCAGGTCGGGCAGTTGGTCCTTGCCAATCTTGTCTTTTCTGTCGAGAAGCACCCATTTGTCGGACGCACGTGTGGGCTTGCCGGCAGTCACGTCAGCCTCTGCCATAGCATAAATCTGCCATGTGCTCCAGTTACGGTCGTTCCAACTTTCGTTGTCGGTACCGGTAACGAGTTTATAGTATTCGGGAGCGATTTCGCGAGAGGTCTTCACGATGAAGAATGCACCGCCGGATGTCGCACCATACGACTTTGGATTGAAATCGTTACCCCACTTGGTGTTGATGTCGTTATCGAAGAGGACAGGGAGACCTTCGCCGTCGCCGTTGTTACGGTCGCCATCGATGATGGTGTACTGGATGGGCTCGTCTGTACCGGTCACCTGGTTGGCAAGGTCTTCGAGATACTTCTCGAGGTCGCCATAGGTGCCCAGACCCCATTCGTCCATCTGCAGATAAACGTCGCCACCGCCAACAGACTCGAGGACTTCGATCCAGAAGTACTGATAGGCTGTAGTGCCGTCTGCTTTGTTGAAATGGGTGTCCCAAGGCTCGGAACTTGCCTGGGGCAGGGCTTCTGCTTGGCGCTGATCGATGAGTGTCCAGCCGCCTGCTGCAGGATTCTGGATGTCGCCGCGTACGGCCTCTTCGTCGGTAGCGAAGTTACCGCCATAGATGTTCCATGACCTCCAGTTACGATCGGTGGCGTTGCCGGTGTCGTTACCTGTTACGAGGAAGTACCAATCGGGTACGACAGCCTTTTCGGCCTTCACTACAACCCAGGCATAAGTGCGACCGGGGTCGTCGAAATTAGAGGGGTCAAAACTTTGTCCCCACTTCGTACCTACCTTTGTATCGACCAGTTTCGCACAGCCCTCACCGTTTTTGAGGTCTTTCGAACCGGACAATGCTGTGAGCTTAACGTACTCAGCCCACACGCTCTGAGAGAATGCCATCATCACCAAAGCAATGATGCAAGACAACAAAGAGCTTGAAGATGTAAATAGTCTCTTCATTTTGTTAGGTTTTAAAGTTAATAAATGTTTTTAGTAAAAAATGGTTAATGAATGTTCTGTTGTTATATTAGTTCACATTTCAGGTTCCGTTTCATTCTCATCTATATCGGGTTACAAACACCCTATTTTACAACATAGTTGCAGACAAATTTAAGGTTTTATTTATTTGTTTTTACAAAGAATGTCGGTTTCCGCCTTGCTTTTTAATCTTTTTTAACTATTTGCTTTGCCTGTATTTTTAAGAACTACTGCCTTTCCTGCAATAATGGTTAACCTTTCTGCCCATAATGGTGTACCTTTCTTGCCGGAAAGGTTAACCATTATTTCGACATAGGTGTACCTTGTTTTTCTGCTCTCTGCGTTGCTGCCGCTATTCCTCTGTGAGGATGTGTATCAGGCGCATCAGGTCTTGGGCATTCACCTTGCCGTCGGCATTGATGTCGGCAGCAGCAACATTGAAGGCTTCCACCTGTCTGCCAACAATATAGTTTCTCATCGCCTCGTAGTCGAGCAAGTCGGTCAGCCCATCGCCATTCACGTCGCCAGGTATGACGGGCGTGGGATAGGTGAAGAAGAAGTCGTAGGGCGTATAGTTCACTGCACCAAGAGTGTTGTCGTTCTCACGGCGGTCGAGCAGAGTCCACACGTCAGATCCGGGTACCTTGCTCTTCACGTTGCTGCCCAGGAGCGACCAGGAGGCAGGATTGCGGGCAGGATATTTCTGCGTGTCGTTGGCTGTCGTCAGGCGATAGCCCGAGAGTGTGACCTTCTTTCCGGCATCTATATATATATATAATGTAGTGCCGGCAGAGTATGAACCGCAATACTTGGTGTTGTAAGAATCGTCGATGAGGTCGGAGTGCGGATGGTTGTCGACCGAACTGCCCGTATAGGCATAGAGTGTAAGCGGCGTTACCTCGTTGCCGTCCACATCCAGCAGGTCGAACTCAGCCAACTGAATGGTGCCACCACTACGAATGGCATCGATGGCAAGTTGATAATAGCGATGACCAGGACGCTCCTTGACCACGACAACGCTGCAAGTATCGCGCAAAGTGCTGATGCTGGGCACAGAAAGAATAATGTCTGCCTTGCCCAAACCCGTAGCCACCACACGACCATTCGCGTCGACAGTTGCCACATCGGCATTGGAAGTCACCCACTTCGGACTAAGATTCTGTATGGTAAGAGGCGTATAACTATACTCCAACTGCAACTCCTCGCCAGGCAGAAGCATTGCCCGCTGTTTGTTCAGAACAAGCGTCTTGAGCGACATGGGTATGTAGAAATCGTAAGGTTCATAGTTGGTGGCCTGCATCGTCCAGTCGTCCTTACGCTCATCGATGAGTTGCCAGCCGGAGTCGGACACATCGAGTCTGGAATTGCTGCCATAGAGTTTCCACGAAGAAGGATTGCGTCCGGGGTTCGATTGCGTATCGTTCGCCGTATAAATGCGATAGCCATAAACACTTATCTCACTGCCCGCATCGAAAAGGAAACTCGAATTGCCACTGAACGAACCACAGTATTTGGTCCCCACATTATCGTCGGCGGCATTTTCCCAACCCTCTCCGCCGAATCCTTCCGTACCATTATACGCAGAAAGGTTCTCCGCCTCCTCGAGAACATCGTTCAGAAGGTCGAACTCAGCAAATTGCAATACACCATTCTGGCCGCCCTGTAACTGAGTGAAAGTCAATTTGAAGTATCGGTATGGCACAAGATTGCTGATGATGTTGGTGTAGATGCCGTCCTTCTTGTACACCATGCCCGCCGTCTTACGCAGAACAGGCCACAAATCATGCTCGCGGCCGTTGTCGAGATTCTGACGCCAAATGTCCTTGCCGGCATTGCTGTTAATTAGATAGCACAACTCGCCATTGTCAACCTGGGCAGGTGTCATGTTCAAAGTCTGCGTAGATGTGTAGTCCCAACAGTTGTTGATGACAAGACTCTTCGTTGCAAAGCCAAACTCCTTACCCTCTGATGCACCAGTAATAGAACCTGCATTGTAGCAGTTCTCCATAGTCAGTTTGCCGGCAGAAGTACCTACAAGTGCTGCCGCATTGCTTTGGGCAGTAATGCTTCCGGTATTGCTGCTGTTGGTAATCGAAACAACAGACAACAGACGGCCGCTGCCCACAAGAGCAGCCGCAGCGTTGCCCGAAGCAATGACAGTACCATGATTCTCCACACCGGAAATGGTGACGGCTCCGTTTCTGGCATTGCCACAAAGCATGGCAACACTGCCGTTGCCTTCAACACGGCACGTCTCGTCGAAGACTATGTTCTGGAATGTTCAGTTCCCACAATAGGGGAAGAGAGCAACTGCATCACCACCTGTGAGATGCAGACTGCGTATGGTGTGTCCGTTTCCGTTGAAAGTGCCGTTGAAAGGAGCAGCGGATGTGCCGATTGGCTTGAAGTCTGCATTATAATCGGCCATGTCTATGTCTGCAACAAGTTCTGCCTGTGCATCGTTCTGCCCTCCTTCGTTAACCAGTTGGCTAAAGGTGCAAAGGTCGAAACCCGAGGCAATCTGGTAGATGCCATTTTCCTTTCGCAGTGTTCCGTAAGAGAGCATTTCGTCCATCCATGCTACACGATTGTAAACATAGTCGCGGACGCGGTCGACTTCCAACTCCCATGAGCCCGGAACCTGTGGGTTGAGCGAGAGTTCCTGGTTAAGGTATGGCCAACGGGTGAAGTTGAGATTGGCCGATTCACGTATTTCACGACGGAGTGAATCGACGTCTGCTGCGACGTCTTCGGGGTTGAATGCTCCCTTCTTTCGCAGTTTGGCCCATATCTCCTGCAACTGTGCGAAGACGCTTGGGTCTGAGAGAATGCGGCTGACGAGTTGGCTGTATTGGCCTGTTTGGCGCACCTTGTAGGTCCAGTCCATACGTTCGTTGGCCGGATATGTTGTGATGTCGTTTTCAAGTGCGAGGTCTGCGTCCCAGACCGGGCCTGTGTAGAAGTGGTCGTCTCCGCGTTCTTTGTAGAGGAATACCTGACATATCATGTCGGTATTGCCGTTGAATTCACTTATGAGGAACCAGCGGAGGAAACTTTCGACGTCGACAACGGAGCGCAGGCCGGCCTCGGGATCGGTATAGTTTTTACCGAAGACGATGCCTTCCATGTTGTTCCATGTGTTTTGGATGTACTGGAACTGTGCCGGCTGCATGATGTCTTCGTCGGGTTCGTGGACTGACATTGTGTTGCCATGCGAAGACAGGAAGTGGTAGGTTTCGCGGCTGTAGTTGTTGTCTGCCTCGATGTAATAGCCGCCTGTGAGTGCCTCTCCTTCGATGTCTGTTTCGGTCATTTCGGTGATGCGGATGCGGTTTTTGTCTATGGTGACTGCGTCGGCCAGGGTGTATGTGCCACGATAGTCGCCGTTGACTACGAGGTCGACCACCTGGCTCCACGGGGTCCACTGCAGTTCGCCGCGTTTAGACATGGCCCATGCCACGGGGTTACGCATGAGTGTCTTGTCGCGATAACTGTTGATAAGCACCCATTTCTTGCACTTTGCGGGTGATTCGTTTTTGCCTCCCCTCATGACGTGGTGGCTTTTTCCGTCGTCGTACTTCATGCGGAAGGCTTTGTTTTCGTGTGTAGAGGAGAAGTTTCCGCGCACACGGAACTGGATGGGGTATTCCTGAAGCATGGTTCCGTCCTCGTAGATGAGTACGGAATTCGACGTGAAATCTTCGCCGCGGACGGTGGGCAGGATGTTGTCTTTGACGTGAATGCTGAGGGTGGGCAGATTGGTTATCTGGTAGAAGCGGCTGTCGTCGCCTACGCCTGCGTGTCCGTAGAAACTGAGTTCTGCGATGTTGCAATAGGAGCCTGTGCCGCCTACATAGCGAACGTAGCGGAAGCCACGGCTGACGTTTACGTCTGCAACGGCGTCTGCGCCGGTGGCAGGCCTTTCGCCAATGAAATAGAGGGGTATGGCGTCCATGAAGTCGGGGCTGTTTGCTCCCTCGAAGAGACTGAGGAACATGCGGTCGGCACCTTGCCAGCCCGAAGCCGGAGTGAAGCCGATGCGTGTGATGACATGAGGTTCTCCCAGGTCGAGGCCCACCCATCCGAATGCATTGGAATTGGTGCTGTAGTAAGTCGATGCGTCGCCGTCGAAAGCAGCCCGTGCCTTTGCCTCTGTGCCGGAGCAGATTATCGTGCCTTCGAGAAGGTGATCTGTGGCCGAATCATAGGCAGACAAGGTGCTTGGGTTCAGCAGGAACAGGGAAAGGACAGGCAGGATATAAAGTATTTGTTTCATCGTTCTTCTATTGTTTTATGCATGAATTTGTGCGCACATACGCGCAATCTGCGCAGCAAAGATAATAAATTTTTGATTTGTCCCGACACTTACCTGTCGCTTTTTTGCATTTTTATACTACTTTCTGCTTGGCATGACGGAGAAAAGGCTTGGCCACACCGGCAAAAAAGGTTAACCATTATTGAGGAAAAGGTTAACCATTACGGGCAGAAAGGTTAACCATTCTGTCGATAATGGTTAACCTATTTTACGGAGCAGAAACGGCCGTTGCAGAACGGGGGCGTTTATTGTGCCTTCCCGTCGCGGTACTGCTGGGGCGAAACGCCTACCTGCAGACGGAAAAAACGTCCGAAATGCGACTGATTCTTAAAGCCCATCGAGGAGGCTATCTGCTTGATACTCTTACTGCTGTCGCGAAGCATAAATTTGGCAGAACGGATGATTTCTTCGCTAATCAACTGGTTGGCCGTCCGTCCTGTCAGGCGTTTACACACACCCGAAAAGTACTTGGGCGTGATGCAGAAGAGATTGGCATACTCGTTTACGTTAAGATAAGGCAAAGAGGGGTCGTGCAAGTGCTGCATGAAACGTCGCAAGATATTCTCACCGGAACTGTATGTCTGCTGAATCGTCTTGTCGTCCTGCACCTTATACAAATCGATAAGTTCGTAAACCATCGAAGCCAACAGCAGGCGAAGACGTATCTCCTTGTTCGCAGTCTCCGGGCTCTGGAGATTGTTTTGCAGCAGATCGAAATAACTGCGGCAACGCTTCTGCGTCATCTCGTCTGCCGGAAGAACCGTCAACGCCTTGGAAAGCATAGAGTGAGACCACTCCATACGAACCATCTGCGAAATCCGCGAAATATAGTCCGGCGAAAGGAAAAGCATCATGGCATTGAAGTCCATGCTCATCATGCTCTTCTCGAAAATGATACGAGGATGACAAATCACAATATCACCCTCCTTCAACTGAAACGCCTTCTCGTCGACAGACAACTGCGCCACACCACGAGTCACCAGTGAAAACAAGAAGCCCTCCACCAAAACAGAAGAAACCTCGTGATGACGCACCTGCTCGAAACTATCGAAAATGGCAATGTGGTCATTGAAATAAATGTTCAATCCCTCGTCAACTATTGTCCGTATATTAAGTGTTTTCATACCTTTATGACACAAAATTGTTGCAAAGATACACCTTTCCAACCTTTCTTTTTATCCAAATCAGCCAGTTTTTGTCCCGTTTTTCGCAAAAAAGAAACAGAAGTGGAGGAATAGAACAAACTTTCCGTCGCCACAGATATACATCCAAAAGGAAAAAGTTGTTATTTTGCAAGCACGAACAATAAAAACAAACACAAACGCTATGAACAACGTCAAGCAACTCATGCTACCCACAATCGTCGCAATACTGACAGCCTGCGGAAACAGCAAAACAGACTACAAGGTAGAGCCACTCAAAGTAACAACCGAAACAGTCGGCATCAATAATACACCGTTCAGCAGAACATACATTGGAAAAGTGGAAGAACACAGCAGCACTCCCGTCAGTTTCACAGGCATGGGAACCGTCACACACGTCTATGTAGAAGAAGGACAATACATAGCAAAAGGGCAACTCATAGCAGAAATGGACTCCACACAAAACAAGAATGCACTCATCACAACACAGGCAATGCTCGAACAGGCAATGGATGCACAGCAACGAATGAAAGTCCTTCACGACGCAAAAGCCATCTCCGACATCGATTGGATAGACGTACAAACCAAAGTACGCACAGCACAATCCAATCTCCAAATGGCAAAGAAAGCACTCGCCGACTGCCTGCTGAAAGCCCCTCGCAACGGAATCGTCGGAACAAAACACATGGAAAACGGCATGACAGCACTGCCCTCACAGCCCGTCTGCACCATTCTCGACATCACACAGGTCAAGGTAAAAGTCTCCGTCCCCGAAAAAGAAATCGCACTCTTTGCACCATCGGCAAACAACAACCAAAACATCACAATCACCGCCGAAGCACTCCCAGGCAAAACCTTCAGCCCAATTAAACTCGTACGCAACGTGCAAGGTGACCCACTGACACACACCTACGACGTATTCCTCGAACTGAAAAACCCCGAACTGCAACTCCTGCCGGGCATGGTGGTCAGCGTAACAATGCCAATAGGCTCCGAAACAGACCAAAACACCATCACCGTCCCCATACAAGCCGTTCAGCAAAACGCAGACAACACACACTTCGTATGGCTTAAAAAGAACAACAAAGCACAACGCCAAACAGTACAAATCGGGCAAACACAAGGCAACCGAATCGTCATATCATCCGGCCTGAAAGAAAAAGACGAAGTCATCGTCGAAGGATATCAAAAAGTAAGCGAAGACAGTAACCTCAAATAAACGGATAACATGGGACAGAAAACCAAAAGCAGCCCAATGCAACACTGGTCCGCATGGCCCCTCAAAAACAAAGGCATCACGGCACTCATCACCATCATACTACTCGCATACGGACTCTTTGGACTCGTCATGATGCCGAAAGACGAGTTCCCACCCTTCACCATGAGAATGGGTGTCATCGTAGCAGTCATGCCCGGCGCAACCAGCCAGGAAATAGAAGCACAAGTGGCACGACCGCTTGAACGATACATCTTCACATTCAAAGAAGTCGATCGCAACAAGACAACAACACAAAGCATGAACGGCATGTGCTTCATGAAGGTCAACTTCGACGCCAAACTCACCAATCTTGCACCAGTATGGAACAAGATGAAACACGGCGTCAACGAGTTCAAAAGCCAACTGCCAAAAGGTGTCGTCGCACTCATTGTCAAAGACGATTTCGGAGAAGCATCCGCCCTACTCATAACACTTCAAAGCAATCAACGCTCCTATCGAGAGTTGCAAGAATATAGCGACGAACTGGCCGACCGCCTGCGACGAGTAAAAAGTGTCAGCAATGTACGCCAGTATGGCGAGAAAAAGGAACAACTGAGCATCTATGTCAACCGTGAACGACTGGCCGCTTATGGCATCGGACAAGCCACACTCCTCAATGCTCTTTCCAGCGAAGGACTTACCACCCTAAGCGGCAGCATCAACAGTTCTTTAATGAACACACCGCTTCATCTCGCCACTACACGGCACACGGAACAAGAAGTAATGAACCAAATCATCTACTCCGACGCTTCGGGCAAAGTGGTACGGATAAGCGATATTGCCGAAGTAAAACGCGAATACGACACAAGCGACAGTTATATCGAGAACAATGGAGAGCGCTGTGTGTTGCTTTCCCTTGAAATGACCGAAGGAAACAACATTGTACATTATGGAAAAGACGTCAACAAAGTGATTGACACCTTCTGCCAAGAGACATTACCCGACGATGTAAACGTGTCGTGCATTACCGACCAACCGAAAGTCGTCGAAGAGAGTGTCAACGACTTCATCATCAATCTTCTCGAATCGATGGCTGTCATCATTCTTGTTATGGCACTGTTATTCCCCATACGAAGTGCTGTTGTTGCTGCCATAACTATTCCTCTTTCCACCTTTGTCAGCGTTGGTATCATGTATATTCTAAGCATACCTTTGAACACTATCACGTTAGCCTCTCTTATTGTGGTCTTGGGCATGATAGTGGACAACAGCATTGTTGTCATTGATGGCTACTTGGAATATCTCCACATGGGCATCAATCGTCGTGAGGCAGCCATCATGTCTGTCAAACAATACTTCATGCCTATGCTGTTGGCCACTGTATGTATCTGTGCCATTTTCTTCCCCATTCTTTTCACAATGACTGGCGAAGCCGGCGATGTTGTTAAATACTTCCCCCCAACTATTACCATCTGTTTAATGGTAAGCCTTGTGGTTGCGGCGTTCATCATTCCAGCCTTGAATGTGCAATTTATTAAGGAGGCTGAAAAGAAAGACGTTGGGAAACGCAACATTACGGACAGGGTTCAGGCTCTTTACGATGTGGCATTGAGATGGACATTCCGTCATCCGTATCTGACGATCATCAGCAGTATTGTGTTGGTTATACTCACTTCTCTCATTTTTCCAACTCTTAAGATACGACAATTCCCCTTTGCCGACCGGAATCAATTTGCCTGCGAAGTTTTTCTTCCTCAAGGTGTCGGGCTGGAAGATACGCGGTCTGTGACCGAAGCCTTGCGCGACTCACTCGCCAAGGACGAACGCGTGACGGGTATCACTACTTTTATGGGATGTTCCTCGCCTCGTTTTCAGATAAGTTATGAGCCTCAACTTGGCGGAAAGAACTTTGCACAACTCATCGTGAATACTACGGACATAAAGACAACCCTTGAGATGCTTGACGAGTATGCTCCACGTTTCAGCAATTTTTGGCCTGAGGCATACGTGCGTTTCAAACAGATGGACTACTTGCCTGTGCCTACTTATGAGTATCGTTTCTATGGCAACGACATCGACAGCATACGGCTTGCGGCAGAACGGCTGATGGAGCATTTGCGAAAAATGCCTGAGTTGGAATGGGTGCATACTGATTTCGACCAGCCGTCTACCATCGTGGATATTACGCTCGACCCTGTCACTTCTTCTCAACTTGGTGTTTCGCGTACGGCGGCAGAACTGCAGTTGGCAATGCAAACGGGCAAGATGCAGGTGGCATCCATATGGGACGGCGACTATGAGGTGCCTGTCGTGCTGCGCGACAAGGCTGCTGAAAAGATGACCATCGGCGATGTGGGTGATATCTATCTTACTCCATTGGCTCAACCCTCGAGCAGTGTTCCTCTCCGCCAGGTAGCCGATGTCAGTCCACGTTGGGTACCTACCAACATTATACATAGGGGTGGCATTCGGTGCATCACGGTAACTGCTGAGAACAAACGTGGTGTATTGGCTACCACAGTACAGCAGAGGATAGAAAACCTGCTGAAGGATGATTTCGTCTTACCATCGGGTGTGACATACGAGATTGGTGGTGAGCCGGAGAAAAACCTTGAAATCGTGCCGGAGGTGGCTCTGGGACTGAGTGTCGCGCTGATTATCATTTTCTTCTTCCTGCTGTTTAATTTCAAGCGTTTTGGACTGACAGGTCTGTGCATGGTGTCTATCCTTCTTTCGTTGCCGGGAGCCATGATCGGTCTTGGCCTTGCCGACATCACTTTGGGTCTGACTGGTCTGTTTGGCTTCATCACGCTTATGGGTATCATCATGCGAAACGAGATTCTTATTTTCGAACATGCTGACCAGATGATTGCCGAGGGCATGTCGGTGCGAGATGCAGCCTTCGATGCCGGTCGTCGAAGAATGGTTCCGATATTCCTGACAACGGCAACAACTGCCGTAGGCGTCATTCCGATGATACTGAGCGGTTCTTCGTTCTGGGCGCCTGTGGGCATTACCATCTTTGCCGGCGGCATAGGCACGCTCATCCTCGTTGTGTTGGTTCTGCCTATTGCTTACTGGAAACTCAACGAGAAACGCATTCCCGATTCTTCAACCAATACAAACCTACCGCAATGAAACGATACACACTATATTTTTGTGCACTGACGATGTGCATGAGTCTGTCTGCCCAGACAATGACGCTGGAAGAATGTCTGGAACGCGCAAGGGAGAACAATCACGAACTGCAGATGGCTGCTCTTGAGATTGAAGCGGCTTCGGAGCAGAAAAGCGAGGCTTTCACCAACTACTTTCCGCGCATCAGCGCAAACGTGATGGCATTCCGTTTTTTCGATGAAATGGCGAAATCCGATGGTACTTACCCTTTGGAAATTGCCGCACTGAGCCCACAGTTTGCTCCCCTTGCAGGAACGCCGTTCGCAATCTCGGAGTTCAACCGTGCTTATGCTGTTTCTGCCACCCTCGTACAACCGATTTTCCATGGTGGCCAGATTGTGAATGGCAATAAGTTGGCACGCCTACAGCAAGATGTGGCAGTTCTTAAGCAACAACTCACCACAAAGGAAGTTCTACAGAAAGTTACCGAATGTTACTGGCAACTCGCTCAGGTGCGCTACAATTTGAGCACGCTTGAGGCCGCAGAGAAACAGGTGGAGGCCGTAATGGCACAGGTGGAATTATTCCTGAAAGCCGGCATTACGACGCGAAACTCCGTGCTGAAGGTGCGCCTACGCCAGCAGGAACTCTCCAGCACGCGCCTCAAACTGGAGAATGCCGACCACGTGTTGCGTCTGTTGCTTGCACAGCAAATAGGCATTGCACCTGCAGAAGCCGAAAAGAACTTCGACATCATACTGGAAGACAAGCCTTTGGAGCAACCCATCGAGGCCATGAAGGAGGCTCTCTCCCTCAGCCCCGACCACCGCGAAGAACTGCAACTCCTGGGCAAGAAGGTGGAGGCACAGGCCCTGCAGGTGAAGATGGAGCGCGGCAAATATCTGCCTCACCTGGCTATAGGTCTTGCCGGATACCACAGCGGGCTTGGCGGTTTCTCCGAGAAAGCAGCACAGTACCTGCCCTCCCACCTGAACAATGGGCTCGTCTTCGGCACAGTCTCCATTCCAATCAGCGACTGGTGGGGCGGGATTCATGCGATGAAACGGCAGAAAATTAAACTTCAGCAAGCACAAAGCGAGCGAGAAAACGCACAACAAATGTTGCAGATTGACATCGAGCGTGCATGGACAAATCTGCAGGAAGCCTATAGGCAAACACAAATCGCACAGACCTGTTGCGAGGAGGCGGCAGAAAATCTGCGAATGAGTGCCGACCAGTATCGCATGAGCACCTGCACGCTGACCGACCTGCTCGATGCCGAAACGCTGAACCGCCAAGCACAGAACGACCTCGCACGCGCTAAAGCAGCCTACCAGATAGCACTCGCCGACTACCGCAGAAAAGCACAATAATTGCCCATTCCATCGTCATTTTTAGCCACCACGCTCTCCCTCCTCCAAAAGGGTGGCGTACTCTTCCGAAAATAAAGGTTAACCTTTTTGCCCATAATGGTTAACCTTTCCGACAATAATAGTTAAGCATTCCGGCAATAATGGTTAACGTATTTTATGACGCTTTTTGGGCACATCATTAGGAGGGGAATAGAAAAATATGTATCTTTGCAAAGCAAAAATCACATATTATCCCTATGAAAAGATTATTATCGCTCATGCTCTGCCTGCTTCCGCTGGCCGGCAATGCACAAAATCCCGAGTTCTTCACACCCGTACACAAGAACGCACTGCGCCTGCCCGCCGTGCCGCTCATCACAGTTGACCCGTATTTCTGCCTCTGGAGCAAATACAACAACCTCTACGATGGCAGCGTGACACACTGGAGCGGAGTGAAAAAACCACTCAACGGAGCCGTTTACGTAGACGGCAAGGCCTATCGCTTCATGGGCGAAAGCCTGGAAGCCATCCATCCCGTGGCAGCAGAACAAGCATGGGTCGGCAAGTACGTCACCAGCAAACCTTCCACATCCTGGACAGACATCAATTTCGACGACAGCAACTGGCAAAGCGGCGAAGCCCCATGGGGAGGTGGCGACGACGGATATGAAAAGTCCGTGAAGACACCATGGTCCGGCGACAACAAAGACATCTATGTGCGTCGCAGCTTCACACTCGACAAGATAAACGAAAACGCCATCTACTACGTGATGTACAAACACGACGATGTCTTCGAACTCTACGTCAACGGAACACGCGTCGTCTCCACCGGCGAAACATGGGACGTCTCGGGAACAACCGTCCGCATCGACAGCAACCTGCTACGCGAAGGCAACAACGTCATCGCCTGTCACTGCCATAACACCTATGGCGGAGCCTACGTCGACATGGGACTCTACCAAAGCCTACTGCAAGAAGCAGTACAGAAATCATGCACCGTCACTGCCACCAGCACCTACTACACACTCACCTGCGGCAACATCGACCTCGACCTCGTCTTCACCACACCGCAAGTCATGAGCGACCTCGTGCTCTTCTCCACCCCAATCTCATACATCTCATATCAGGCAACTGCCAACGACGGAAAAGAACACGACGTACGCGTCTATCTGCAAACCAGTGCAGAAATGGGCGTGCGCAACAACACTCAGAAAACAGTTAACCGACGCAAAACCGCCAACGGCTATGAGTTCCTCTATGCAGGCAACAGCACACAGAACGTCTGCAACCAGACAAGCGACCTCATCGACTGGGGATACCTCTACGCCTTCAACGACAAAAAACAAGGACACTCACTCAAACTCGGAGAACACGAACAACTGCTCCGCGAATTTGCAGAAAGCGGAAACATCACCACAAACGTAAGCAGCAAAACATGCAGCGGCGGAACATACTACAGCATCGTCTACCTCGATAGCCTCGGCACCGTAGACGCCACAGGCAAACGCAGTTTTGCCATGCTCGGATACGACGACACATTCTCCATACAGTACTTCAGCAACAACCGAAAAGGCTATTGGGCAAACAACGGACGCACAAACATCACCACCCGATTCAGCGACCTCTATAACAACTACGACGACATAATGCAACAATGTCGTAGCACCGACCGCACCATCTACAACGACGGTTACAAAATAGGCGGACAGAAATATGCCGAAATACTCGCCGCCGTTTACAGGCAAACAAACGCCGCCCACAAACTCTTCACCGATACCAAAGGCAATCTCACGTATATGAGTCGCGAAAACAATTCCGGCGGTTTCATCAATACGCTCGACGTAACCGACCCGTCACAGCCACCCGACTGGCTCCACTCGCACGCACTCGCCAACGAAATGCTAACACCCGTATTCGAGTATAGCGCAT
>X129_Alpine_Ibex__coassemble_11_pt1 | contig 23419 bp, 13 predicted proteins | sample X129_Alpine_Ibex__metabat2_low_PE_007 | metagenome-assembled genome bin X129_Alpine_Ibex | reverse complement strand
ACGTTAATCGTGCAGAATTAGCCCGTTTTGTTCAAAAATATCCGACCTCACTTCGCAAAAGGGCATGCGAGGACTTGCTCGACTCCATAGATTGGCAGGAGGCTGTTGCAGTCGGTAACGAAGACGCCATTACCGATTACCTGGCAAGACATCCCTTTGGCCGATACACAAGCGAAGCCGCAGAAATAAAGAATGCCCTGTTGCTTTCGAAGGTTACGGTAGCAGAACGAACCATGATACGCGGTACACTCGAGTCGTTCTTTGCGAAAGTCATTGCCAATCAGGATATTGAAGCCGCTCGGGCTGCTATCCCGGACTCAATGATTAACTTCTGCGGCAAAGACAATGTCGATGCAGAAGCAATTATCCAATACGCAAGTGAGAAGAAGGAGAAGGACGTTATCGGACTTCATTATGTTATTGCACAACAAATGAGTGTACGTAAGGAAACTCTTCACGATGGCAGTATAGGCTATTCCGCAGAATTCAGTTTGCAGGAGACAATCAGCCGAAGCGATACAAAACAACCGATGTCCAACATTTATCGCGTCAGTGCACTCATCAATCAGGAACAGAAGATTGTACGAATGTCCATTTCCAAATAAAACTTCTTGCATATTTCGTAAAGAAGCATTATCTTTGCAAGCAAAATATAATAGACATAAAGCAATATGACACAGAAAGAACTGCAGCTTAAGTATGGCTGCAACCCCAATCAGAAGCCTTCACGCATCTATATGGAAGAGGGCGAGTTGCCTATCGAGGTACTTGGCGGACGTCCCGGATATATTAATTTCCTTGATGCTTTGAACAGTTGGCAATTGGTTAAGGAACTTAAAGCAGCCACTGGCTTGCCTGCTGCAGCAAGTTTCAAGCATGTATCTCCGGCCGGTGCTGCTGTTGGTCTTCCTTTGAGCGACACTTTGGCAAAGATATATTTTGTGGATGACATTAAGGTTCCCCTTAGTCCTACTGCCTGTGCGTATGCTCGTGCCAGAGGTGCCGACCGTATGAGCAGTTATGGCGACTTTATTGCTTTGAGTGATACTTGCGATGAGGCAACGGCTCTCATTATCAAGCGTGAGGTGAGTGATGGTGTGATTGCGCCGGACTATACGGAAGAAGCATTGCAGATTCTGCGCGACAAGCGTAAAGGTACATACAACATTATAAAGATAGATCCCGACTATGTTCCGGCTCCCATTGAGCGCAAGCAGGTGTTTGGTGTAACCTTTGAGCAAGGTCGAAACGAGGTAAGGCTTGATGATCCTGCTCTCTTCGAAAATATTCCCACTGTCAATAAGGATTTCTCGGAGGAAGCCCGTCGTGACCTTATCATTGCCCTCATTACGCTTAAATACACGCAGAGCAACAGTGTTTGCTATGTTAAGGATGGTCAGGCCATTGGCATCGGCGCCGGTCAGCAGAGCCGCATCCATTGCACTCGACTTGCCGGCAGCAAGGCAGACATCTGGTGGTTGCGTCAGAACCCGAAGGTGATGGCTCTTCCTTTTATTCCCGGAATCCGTCGTGCTGACCGCGATAACACTATCGATGTGTATATTAGCGAAGATTATATGGATGTTCTTGCAGAAGGCGAATGGCAGAAGTTCTTTACGGAGAAGCCGGAGCCTCTTAGCCGCGAGGAGAAGCAGGCGTGGATTGCGAAGAATACGAAGGTTAGCCTCGGAAGCGATGCCTTCTTCCCATTCGGTGACAACGTGGAGCGTGCCCATAAGAGTGGGGTGGAGTATATTGCCCAGGCAGGTGGCAGTGTTCGCGACGACCATGTTATTATGACATGCGACAAGTATGGCATTGCAATGGCATTTACCGGTGTCAGATTGTTCCATCATTAATAAACAGGTTTTATGGCTAAGTTCGGAGGAGACGATATAGATGCCGTTATTTTAGACGGTATTACTTTCCGAAGCGGCTCAAAAGGTGCACCGAAGCAGGAAGAGTCCAAGGTTAAGACCAAGGCTAAGAAGAAGCAGTACATTACGGGTGCGCATGGCAGTGGTGCTGCAAAGAAGAAGGCAGACATACGTCGTCAGCGTGCCAATAGACATAAGTGAGTTAAGAATTAAGAGTTAAGAAGCAAGAATGAAAAAACGTCTCTTTTCCCTCATCCCTATTCTCTGTTTTGGATTGTCTCTGACAACCACTGCCCAGACGCAGGTCGATGCTTTTGTGCCCGGCAGTACCCTCGAGGGTGTTTGCTACTATTTGCCTCGCACAGCCTTTCGCGTCACTGTTATAGCCGAAAGGACAACTGTCCGCCCCGGCGACTTCTATATGTATGCCGACCGTTTCCTGCGATTGCAGAATGTGCCGACAGAGGAGAGTGTTCAGTGGAGTTTGAAGAGCATTACGCTTGAACCATTCGGAAAGCCCGACAGGGAAAAAGCCTATAGCATCAAGTTGAAAAGCAAGACTGTAGCACCGCTTGTCGGGCTGAGTCACGATGGCATTTTGTTGAGCATCAACACCGATGCCGACGAATCCTTCCTGCCTGAACTGCCTAAGCCGGAACAAGGTAAGGCACCGGAGAACCCCCGTTCGTATATGACGCAAGAGATACTTGCTGCAGGCAGTAAGGCCAAGATGGCGGAACTCTGTGCTCAGGAGATTTACGACATACGCGAAAGTAAGAACGCACTCGTTCGCGGAGAAGCAGACAATACGCCGAAGGACGGAGCGCAACTCAAACTTATGCTCGACCAACTCGACCATCAGGCAGCAGTCCTTGAGTCTCTCTTCAGTGGTACGTCGCAGACCGACACGGAAGTCTTCTCTTTCTTTTACGATCCTGCTCAGGAGACGGAGCGCGATGTCCTTTTCCGTTTCTCGCAGAAACTCGGTGTGTTGGATGCCGACAACCTTGCGGGCGAGCCGGTAGCCGTTTCGGTAAAGGTGCAGGAAACCATTCCGGCAGCCATTCCTTCGGAAGAAGTGGCCAAGAAACGTGCGAAGATGGAGCGAGGAGTGTATTATAATGTTCCGGCCAGGACAAGCATAAGCATCAATTATAAAGGCAAGGAATATGTCAGCATGGAGACGCCGATGGGGCAGTTCGGCATCGTCGAAATGCTCTCCAATACACTTTTCGACAAGAAGACCACCACTCAAGTAACATTCTTCCAGACCACAGGCGGCACGAAGGATGTGATGGAATAAACAAGACATAATGCGCCGTTTTAGCACACAATAAACGGCATCAATCAACAAGGCACACCTTTTCTGTCAGAAAGGTGTGCCTTTCTTCATATAATGCTTAACCATAATGGCAAGAAAGGTTAACCTTTATTTTTGGAGGGGTTAACGCCTCGGAAAACTAAATAGCGTCATTTCGGTTCCGTACCTGTGTTTTAGGATTTGCGAATATAAGCCAAGAAGGCTCGAAAACTTGTACAAAATTTACATTCACAAATGTTTTTCTTGCCATTTTTGCGAATTAAATAAAAAAATCTGTATCTTTGTTCCGAATTATTGGATATAAATAAAACCCAATTTAGTATAAATTATTCAATTAAACTACGATGAAAAAGTTATTTACTTTTCTGTTTGCGCTTGCTTGCTTTATAGGCATAAACGCACGTGAGGTTTATCTGGTAGGCGATGCAACTTCCATCGGATGGAATGCTGGCGAAGCCCTGCAGATGACAGAAGTGGAAACAGATGTCTTCGAATGGACAGGCGTTTTGTATGCAACCGGAGCCGGTCAAGAAGGTTTTAAACTCCTTACGCAGAAAGACTGGAACCCTGCCATTCATCCTTCAGTAGGAGGCTTGGTTCTTAATGAGGTGGGTTCCGACGTGGCTAAACTTCCTTACAGCGGAGACCCCGACACAAAGTGGAGACTTTCAGAAACAGCAGAGTATAAACTCCGCGTTACATTCCGTACGGAAGACGTTTTGGTAGAATTAGAAAAGGTTGCAGACGTGGGCGTTGGCATACCAGAGGTGAATGGTGTGTTCCAACTTTCTACAGCCGAAGATTGCTTAACTTTTGCTGAGAAGTTGAATGAAGGCGTAATCCTGAATAACAGCAATGCTGTTTTGACTCAAGATATTGACTTGAGCAGCATCGCAGCATGGACGGCTATAGGCATTGATAGCAAGAAGTATACTGGTACTTTTGATGGTCAGGGCTTCCGCATTAAAGGCATGAAGATTAACGGTTCTTTGAAAGAACAGGGTTTCTTCGGTGTTGCTGGTGCTGGTGCAGTCATCAAGAACTTGATTATCGATGCCTCTTGTGTTATCGAAAGTACCGGTCCAAATTGCTTCGCTGCTTTCGTCGGATGTTGTAACAATGACGGAACAATCATATTCGAAAACTGTGGAAACGAAGCAAACGTAGTAGGTAAGGCACAAAACAATGCAGCATTCCTTGGCTGCAACTATGGCGGAACAAAACTTGTTTTCAACAACTGCTACAACACCGGTAAGATTAGCGGTGGTTGGGAGAATGGCGCATTCTCTGGTTGGACTGGTGGCGGTGCTACATTCAACAACTGCTACAACATAGGCGAAGTAACAGAAGGCGAGACTTGGGCGCGTGGCAGCAAGACTATGAATAATTGCTATCAGACAGTAGGTACTGACCAAGGTGTGACAAAGATTGATGCTGCTATAGTAGGTACTGGCGAACTTTGCTACAAACTTAACGGCGACCAAACTACAATCAGTTATTATCAGACTATTGGAACAGACAACTATCCCATTCCATTCTCTTCAAGTCTTCAGGTTTATGCCAATGGCGAGTTGAAGTGCGATGGCACAAGTGCCGGCGGTGAACTTACATACAGCAATATTAATGAATCTGTAATTCCTGACCATACATACGCAAACGGATGGTGCTCAGTTTGCGGTTCATTAGACAAAAATTACCTTGCAGCAGATGAAGAAGGTTTCTTCAATATCGGCACAGCAAACGATTTGAAATGGTTTGCCAAATATGTATCAGAAGTTAGTTCGACAGCAAATGCTAAGTTGACTGCTAATATCGATTATACAGAGAACAAGAAGGACTTCATTGGTGCAACTCGTGATCTGCCCTTCAGTGGCGTATTTGATGGACAGGGCAATACAATTACCATTGCTCTCGAGAGCAATAACGTTGGTCGCACAGCACTCTTTGCATACATTGTTAATGCAACCATCAAGAATCTTATTGTAGAAGGTTCTGTAACTTCTGCAGGTGAAAATTGCGTAGGCGGTCTTGCTGGCCGTTCAGAAGGCGACAATACCCTCGTCGAGAACGTTGTCGTAAAGGCTGCTGTAAGTTACACAGGTACTAATGGCGATGCTACTTGTGGCGGCCTTTTCTCAGACGTAGAACACAGGGCAACCATTAAGAACTGCGCATTCATCGGCTCCATCAACACTGGCACAGCAGAAGGTAATGGCGGTCTCGTAGGTTATGCACATAGTGGTGCCAACCAAAAGTACATCAACTGTCTCGTTGCTCCTACAGAATACACAAAGAATGGCAATAGTGGTGAATTCTCACGCAACAATCCTACTGTACAAAACTCCTACTATGTGGCATCTGATGATGCAAGACTTGCTTCCGGTGAACTTTGCTATAAGTTGAATGCCGATGGCGACAACTGGTTCCAGTGCATTGGTACAGATGCATATCCCATGCCATTCAATACACATTCTAAGGTGTTGTTTGTTGGCGATACCGGTTATGCAACATTGTTTGATACAACATCCGGTTACGAGTTGAGTGGTGATGTTAAGGCTTATGTTGCTGTTCTTAACGACACTTGGCTTGACCTCACAGAGGTAGAGGGCGTTCCTGCTTCTACTCCTGTTGTGCTGAAGGGTACATATTATAATAAGGTGGCTGCAAATCTTCCTGCCATCAGTGTTCCCAACGACCTTAAGGGTGCTGCTACAGACATCGAAGCAGACGGCACAATGTATGTCCTTGCAAAGGTAGAGGACAAGGTTGGCTTCTTCAAGGCCAAAGGTACCATTGCAGCTGGCAAGGCTTACTACCAGAGCACAAGCGGTGTGAAGGCATTCTACTTCGGTGGCGGCGATGCAACAGGCATTAGCGACGTTAACGTTAACCTTAACGAAGACAATGCCATTTACAACATTGCCGGCCAGCGTCTCCAGAAGATGCAGAAGGGTATCAACATCGTGAACGGTAAGAAGGTTCTCTTCTAAATGAAATAACTCTCCTCCCGCAATGTCGGGAGGAGAAGATAATCAGAAAACATATAAAAACAAAAAGTATAATCTACTATGAAAAAGGTTTATTTAACACCAGCCCTTGCCATTAGCGAGGCACAGGCTGCTCAGATGCTTGCAGAGAGTTTGATTATTAGCGACACAACTGTTGACGGCAGCCAGGCTCTTACAAAGGAAGACAATTCCTGGGATATCTGGAGCGAAGAATAAGTCTCAACTCAAAAGACTGTAATAGTAAAATCCCCTGGCCCGATAATGGGCTGGGGGATTTTGTGTGCTTATAATACAAAGCCACAATGTAGGAGAATAAATAGAGGTAAATGTTTGCACGTTTCGTTTATAGTAATTAACTTTGCATAGACATTAAACCAATACAAAATTACAAGATATGGCAGGAACATCAGGAAGAAAACGCTCCGGGGCAATGAAGATAGTGGAAGTGCCTCAGGTTGACCAATATGGCCACAAGCAGCCGCAGAGTCTCGACATGGAGGTGGCTGTGTTGGGTGCTCTTATGGTAGAACAGGATTCATATGGGCAGGTGGCAGAGTTGCTTAAGCCGGAGAGTTTCTACGACCATCGTCATCAGTTGATATATCAGGCCATTCAAACGCTTAATGCCGAGCAGAAGCCTGTCGATATAATGACTGTCATTGAGCAGTTGGAGCGAACGGATAATCTGGAGGCATCCGGTGGTGAGGTTTATCTGATGCAAATCAATGCCAAGGTTGCCAGTTCTGCACATATCGAGTATCACGCAAAGATTATTGCACAGAAGTCGTTGCAACGTCAACTCATTACCTTTGCCAGTATGATTCAGACGAAGGCCTTTGATGCTACAGTCGATGTGGCAGACCTTATGCAGGAAGCGGAGAGCATGCTTTACTCCATCTCGCAGAAGAACATGAAGAAGGACTTCACGCAGATTGACCCTGTTATCAGTCAGGTATATGAACTCATACAGAAGGCGCAGTCAAGGGAGGGTGGTCTCAGTGGCCTGCCGACAGGTTTCCATGAACTCGACAAGATTACGAACGGTTGGCAGAACAGCGACCTGGTAGTTATTGCTGCGCGTCCGGCAATGGGTAAGACGGCTTTTGTACTTTCCATGATAAAGCGTATGGCTGTCGACCATGGAATTCCTTGTGCCATGTTCAGTCTTGAGATGAGTAACCAGCAACTTGTGCAGCGACTTATGGTCAATGTCAGTGAGTTAAGTGGTGAGAAGTTGCGCAGCGGACAACTTGCGCCATACGAATGGGGGCAACTTGACAAACGCGTCAGGCAGTTGTATAATGCACCTATCTACATCGACGATACGCCCTCTCTAAGTGTGTTTGAATTGCAGACCAAGGCCCGACGTCTGGTTCGCGAGTTTGCTGTCAAGGTTATTATGATTGACTATTTGCAGTTGATGAAGGCCAGTGGCCTTAATATCAATAGCCGACAAGAGGAGGTCAGCGCAGTAAGCCGTGCCTTGAAGGCTCTAGCCAAGGAGTTAAACATTCCGGTTATTGCATTGAGTCAGTTGAATCGTGGCGTGGAAAGCCGTGAGGGTATTGTTGGTAAGCGTCCGCAGTTGAGCGATTTGCGTGAGTCGGGTGCCATTGAACAGGATGCCGATATTGTATGTTTCATCCATCGTCCGGAGTATTACAACTTGAATGAAGGCGAAAATGGCTACGACTGGCGTGGCAAGGCGATGTTCATCGTAGCCAAGCATCGTAATGGTTCTGTGGGAGATATCAAGTTGGCATTCCGTAGTGAGTTTGCCCGGTTCTCCGATCTCGAAACGTCGATTCCTCTTCCAAACTCGCAGGAGAGTGACATGGGCGGACGCTTTGTGTCGCCAAAGATGACGGCAGAGGAGATGGCAGAGACAGAAAGACTTGCTCAAGCCATTGGTGCCGATGACTCCTTCGACGGGCTTCAGCAGGCACAGATGGGCGACGAGTTTTAAGCACCTCTCAACATAACATGTGAAATAGGTTAACCATTATTGCCGAAAAGGTTAACCATTCTGCCCATAATGCTTAACCATTATTACAAACAAGGCCTGCCTTTCTCGAAAGAAAGGCAGGCCTTTATTTTTAATGTAACCTGTTTGTTTGTAAATCAGGAACTTGTGAGTGCTGGCGAAGGCCTACGATTCCTGTAACTGCTCGAGTGCCCGGCAAAGTTGGTCGGGACAGGATGTGCATTTCGTGCCACAACGGATTCCGTCGAGTCGCTTGATGACTTCCTTCGTGTCCATTCCCGTTACAAGTTTTGCAACACCTTGAGTGTTACCATTGCAACCGCCATAGAAGCAACATTTTGTGAGTTTGTTGTCTTTTACGGCAACTTCAATATACTGGCAACATGTTCCTGTTGTTTTGTACAGCAACTGCTTCTCACCGTCGTTCACCTGCACTTGTCCTGCTTGTAGTTCCATGTTCGGCTTATTCCTCCGGCTTCATGTTTGTGTAGACGGTCTGCACGTCGTCGAAGTCCTCCAGTTTTTCCACCATTTTATTGATGGTTTCACGCTGTTCGGGCGTCACGTCTTTCACGTCGTTGGGGATGTATGTGAACTCACCACCAACGTCCTCGAAGCCGTCAGCCTCAAGTTTCTTCTGAATAACGTTGAAACTTGTCGGTTCGCCATAAATGGTGATGGTTGTAACATCCTTTTCCTCGTCGTACTCCTCGTCGTACTCTTCTTCCACGCCACAGTCAATCATTTCCAGAATGAAGTCGTCCATATCCATGTCAGCCTTCTTCTTGAAAGTGAAAACGCACTTGTGGTCGAACAGGAAAGACAAAGAACCTGTCGTGCCCATGTTGCCCCCAAATTTGTTGAAGATGCTTCGAACGTCGGCTACAGTGCGGGTAGTGTTGTCGGTCAGCGTGTCGACGAAGACAGCAATGCCGTGAGGACCGTATCCTTCGTAAGTAACACTCTTGTATTCGCTCTGGTCTTTGCCCATTGCATTCTTGATGGCGCGCTCGATATTGTCCTTTGGCATATTCTCGCGTTTGCAGACTGCAATGACACTACGCAGTGCGGGATTGTTCTCCGGCTCCGGACCTCCTGCCTTAACAGCAATGGCAATCTGCTTGCCCAGGCGGGTGAATGTCTTGGCCATGTGCCCCCATCTCTTCATCTTGGCGGCTTTGCGGTATTCAAATGCTCTTCCCATAATGTATTTGTTTTCAGTGTGAAATTATCTTTCTGTAGTATAGTTTTGTCGCTTAAATATCACGCCATTTAACTTATCGCAACTCTGCACCGAGTTGCTCGGTGAGGCTCTTTATCAGACGTTGCATGACAGCGTCGATGGCTTTGTCGTTCAATGTCTTTGTCTCGTCCTGAAGGATGAAGTTCACAGCATAAGACTTCTTGCCGGCGGGCAAGTTCTTGCCTTCGTAAACATCGAAGAGTTTAACTGCTTTCAGCAGTTTCTTCTCTGCCTGATAAGCAATGCGTTCCACTTCGGCGAAAGGCACATTTGCATCGAGCAAAAGGGCAAGGTCACGACTAACGGCAGGGAACTTACTGATCTCCGTGTACGTAACATTCTGGCCCTTTATGGCGCGGAGCACCTGATTCCAACGGATGTCGGCAAAATAGACAGGTGCATCGATGTTGAATGTCTTTGTCAGTTTGCCGGAAACGATGCCCATCTCCGCCAGAATCTTGCCACCTCTGTTCTGCACGCAAAGGCTTGCACTGTAGATGTCGTTCTTGCCTTCGCAGAAAACAAGTGTGCCAAATGGAACACCCAGGCGGGCAAAGATGTTCATGACATAAGCCTTGAGTTGCGCAAAAGAACTGTCTTCGTCGGGATGAGCCCAACTGCCTCTGACACTCTTGCCAGTAAGCCAGAGTCCAAGATGATAGTCTTCGCTGTATGCATCGAGTACATGTTTGATGACTTCCGGGTCGCGGCTGCTGCTTACACCCTGTACGATGTCGGGGCAACGACGCTCCTTCTGGAAGCGATAGCAATTACCAAACTCGAAGAAACGCAGGTCGGTATTGCGGTAACTGACGTTGCGTGCAATGCTTTCCAGACCGCCGAAGAGCAGTGTCTGGCGCAGTACATTAAGGTCTTGGCTGAGTGGATTGATGAGTCGAACCAGTTCTTCGCTCTTGTAAGCCTCCAGCCCATCGTAGTATGCACCACGCTGAAGGCTGTTGTTCAGTATCTCGTTGAAGCCTCCACCCACAAGTTGTTCGCCTATGATGTTCTGTTGTTTGTGGCTGAAATCGTGAATGGTTTTTACTGTAAGGCTGCTCTTTAGTGTGGTGGGTATCTCTATGTTGTTGTATCCGTAGATGCGCAAGATGTCTTCTACAACATCGCAGGGACGCTGCACATCTACTCTGTATGCGGGTACGGTAAGTGCCAAACCTTCTTCGTTTTCGCTGTCGATGGTCATTTCGAGGCTTGTGACAATGCTCTTGATGGTCTCTGCCGGGATGTGTTTGCCAATGAGGTTGTCCACATAATCATATTGGAGAGATACTTTGAAGTCGGGCATTGGCTTTGCCTGTACGTCGACAATCTGCATGCTTACTTTGGCTCCTGCCAGTTCGCGGGCGAGGATGGCGGCCTGCTTCAGGGCATATATTTGTCCGTGGGGGTCTATGCCTCGTTCGAAACGGAAACTTGCGTCGGTGTTCAGACCGTGGCGGCGTGCGCTCTTGCGGATGCAGGTGGGGTTGAAGTAGGCACTTTCGAGGAGGACATTTACTGTGGTGTCGTATGTGCCGCTGCCTTTGCCTCCGAATACACCGGCGATGCACATGGGTTCTTTTGCATTGCAGATGGCGAGGTCTTGGTTGGAGAGTTTATGTTCTACGCCATCGAGTGTGACAAAGGATGTTCCTTCGGGCAGTGTTTTCACGATGACTTGTTTGCCTTCTATCATGTCGGCATCGAAGCAATGCAGAGGTTGGCCATAGGCCATCATGATGTAGTTTGTGATGTCGACGATGTTGTTGATGGGGCGGAGTCCGATGGTACGCAGTTTGTTTTGCAACCATTCCGGGCTTTCTTTGACTTGGCAGCCGGTCAGTGTGACAGCGGCATAGCGCGGACAAAGGTTGGCGTCGTCGATGGTAACGCTGATGGGCAGTGTATCGTTGTCTATGCTGAAACTGTCGCAGTCGGGGCGGTGGAGGCTTGTTTTATAGCCGTTTTGAACGAGCCAGGCATAGAGGTCGCGGGCTACGCCATAGTGGCTGCAGGCATCGGCACGGTTGGGTGTGATGTCCACTTCGATGAGGTAGTCGCTTTCTATGTGGTAGTATTCTGCGGCGGGTGTGCCTACTACGGCGTCTTCCGGCAGTACGATGATGCCGTTATGGTCTGTGCCGATGCCGATTTCGTCTTCGGCGCAGAGCATGCCGAAACTTTCTACACCACGCAATTTGCTGCGTTTGATGGTGAAGACTTCGTCGCCATCATAGAGTTTTGTGCCTACAACGGCGGCAATTACTTTCTGTCCGGCTGCTACGTTGGGTGCGCCGCAGACAATTTGCAGGGGTTCTTCCTGACCGACATTGACAGTGCATACGTGCATGTGGTCGCTGTTGGGGTGTGCTTCGCAGGTCAGCACTTCTGCCACCCACAAGCCTTCCAGGCCGCCTTTGATTGTTTGTACTTCTTCTACGCTACCAACTTCGAGGCCGACGCTGGTCAATGCTTCTGCAATCTCTTGGGCGCTGAGTGTCGTTTCGACGTATTCTTTAAGCCATTTATATGATATATTCATTACTTTAATTCTTTATGCTGTGTTTTTGTTTAAATTGCGTGCAAAGGTACGAAAAATTCTTCATAAAACACAATTCTTTGTGCCGTTTTTCGAAATTATTGCAGAAAGATGGGGCTCCCGGAAGGCAGAAAAAAGGTGTTTCGGACTGCCGAAAGAGGTAAAAATCTTTACAATATTTTGCGAGATAGTATGCCTGTTTGGGGAATTAAGAGTGTGCCGATTGACGATGTGCCTCGTTAAGTTGCCCGACTTAACACGTTAAGTTGGCAAGAAACCTCTGTCGAAATGCCCGAACAGGTGTGGCAAAATTATGCCAAAAACCTGCGTCAAATTGCCAATATGCGTAGGTGTTCTGCGCCTTTTTAATGGTCGGAATTGGAGTGCAAAGGTGTAACTCGTTGGACATCAGCGAGGAAGAAATTTTGCTAAAATGGGGTGTCGGAAGCCTTCTTGTGGCTTCCGTGGAAAAATCACAGTCCGAGTAGCCTTGTTTTGGAGAAAAAACTTTACATCAGCATGGAGTGTTCATCGGACAATGAACCAGGGATTGTGCAGATCTGGCTTGTTGTAAGTCAGTGGTTCCCCGGTCTCGGCATTCACCATCTCGCGCCCTGCTGCTCTTGCTATGGCGTCGCCGGCAGCGGTATCCCATTCCATTGTTGGGGCAAAACGCGGATAGACATCGGCACTTCCTTCGGCAACAAGGCAGATTTTCAGGCTGCTGCCGCTGCTCACAAGCCGTATGTCCTTGTGCTCTTGGCGCATTTCCTCGATGAATGTCTCTGTCTCCGGACTGAGATGCGAACGGCTCGCTACAATGCAGAAAGTGTGGTCCTGCCTTCCGTTTAATGGAAGAGGATGAGTATCTCCGGACTCTATTTTGTATGCTTCCCCTTTGGGTGAGGCTTGAGCGGCAGCCTGTTCGTCAACGATGCCGGTATAAAGCACGCCATTCGCCGGTACGTAGATGACGCCGAGGATAGGGTTCCCGTCTTCCACAAGAGCAATGTTGACAGTAAACTCGCCATTCTTCTTGATGAACTCCTTTGTGCCGTCGAGCGGATCGACAATCCAAAGTCTGCGCCATGACTGTCGCTCTTCGTAGGGAAGATGAGCACCTTCTTCGCTAAGGATGGGGATTCCGGTCTGTTGCAGATGCCCTACAATACAATTGTGCGCTGCCTTGTCGGCAAGCGTCAACGGGCTGTTGTCGGCTTTTCTCTCGATGCCGAAGTCCTGATTAGGGTCGTTGTAGATGCGCATGATAGCCTTTCCGGCATCAAGAGCAGCATCGATTGCAATCTGGAGGCGTTGTTTCATACTGCTAAAGCATCTTTAATGCCAATTTTATAACGCATTCAACCGGTGCTTCAGGCTCGTCGGAAAGTATCTTCTGCACTGCCTTGTGGGCTGGGGCAGGACTGAAGCCGAGCATCGTGAGCGCAGCAACTGCCTCGTCCATAACCTCTTTGTTGACAGCAGGAGACGCCGGTGCCATTGGCGATGCTGCTTCAATTCCAAGCGAACCAATCTTGTCGCGAAGGTCCACAATGATGCGCTGTGCCGCTTTCGGACCGATGCCTTTCACCGTTTTGAGCATTTTGTCGTTTCCTTCGCTGATGACAGCGGCCAATTCAGGTACGGTCATGGATGAGAGTATGACACGGCTTGTGCCTGCACCAATGCCGCTGACACTGGTCAGCAAAAGAAACAGTTCACGCTCCGTCCTTGTGCTGAAACCCCACAACTGGTAGGCATCTTCGCGAATGGATTCGGTTATCCACAGTTTAACCTCCTGCTTGCCTTGAATAGCAGAGAAAGTATTAAGAGAGATATTTACGCCATATCCCACTCCGTGACATTCAATAACTGCAAGTGCCGGAGTCAGGTCGGCAAGAGTTCCTTTCAGGTATTCAATCATATCGAATAGACAACTTGATGACTTTGTGAAGCAAAAATACAAAGATTTTACGAATAATGATGCGAAAACAAGAAAAAAGCAGAGAAAAACACATCAATGTATAATAAAAAGACACGCGCATACGTTAATAATAAGACATGAGCGTGCGAAAAATCATATTAGCCCTAACAATACTTTTGGGCATCATCATAGCCTCGGCCCCGCTTCCGATCTTGGGAAGTGTTCTCAGGGAAGGAGCCTATGTTGCAGATACTGTACCCGAAGGCAAACCACGCTTTACTGTTCGCAAGACCGGAACGGAGGATACAAAGTCCTTGCGTAAGAAAAGTGCAGACCTGCGAGATCCGGACAACTTGAAGACCGAAGTTATCTACGACGAAAAGGATGACACCTATACCATTGGCACATCTCTGGTCGGTTCGGAAGAGTCTGGAAGCGGCAGAGGCGGCAGTTCCAGCAGAAACACAAGTACCCGTAACTCAAGTACGACATCAAACCAGGCATCATCAACAGGAGCAGCCGGAACCTCTTCGGGCAGTATCCTACCCGGCAGATCGGGCTTTACACTCGGCACGGCAACAAGTTTCCTCAATGCTCCATTGCTAATGACGCCGGAGGAATACCAGCATTGGTCGCTGCAAAACAGTTTGCAACAATACTGGCGCCAAAGGAACGAAGAAGCCTTCGAGGCAGAGGGCAAGAAGAAATTCGACTTTACAGACATGCACTTTGACCTCGGACCAGCCGAGAAAATCTTCGGTCCCGGCGGTGTGCAGATTAAGACTCAAGGTAGTGCTGAACTTAAGGTAGGCGTCAACTCAAAGAACGTGAAGAATCCAGCACTTGCATCTTCGCGTCGTAAGACCGTAGGTTTTGATTTCGAAGAGAAGATAAATCTTAGCCTAAATGGTAAAGTGGGTGATAAAATCAACCTGAACTTAAATTACAACACACAAGCCACTTTTGACTACGATGCTCAAAACCTTAAACTCAAATACGACGGAAAGGAAGACGAAATAGTTAAACTCATAGAGGCCGGTAACGTCTCTTTCCCCAGCAATATCAGTCTTGTTCCCGGTGTCAGCAGCCTTTTCGGCCTTCGTACAGATGTGCAATTCGGTAAACTTAAGATACAATCGGTCGTAAGCCAGAAGAAGAGTGCGACAAACAGCGTCGACAGTAAAGGCGGTTCACAAACAACGAATTTTGAGTTCAGTGCCACAAACTACGAAGAGAATCGTCACTTCTTCCTCTCTCATTTCTTCCGCGAAAGGTTCGACAAAAGCATGGAGTCGTTACCCACAATCTCCAGTGGTGTCAACATCAAACGCGTAGAGATATGGGTAACAAACAAAAGTGGAAAAAGCGAGAACAACCGAAATATCATCGCTCTGGCAGACCTTGGTGAACCGACATACATTTACAATAGTATGTGGACAGGTACAGGAACCAATGTCCCGAGCAACCGGTCGAACAGCGAGTATGATATTCTTGTTAATAACTACACCGATGCACGCGACATTTCTCAGGCAACAACTATTTTAGATGGTATAGGCGATTTCCAGGGAAGCGTTGACTACGAGAAGTTACAGGCCGCACGAAAACTGTCCAGCAGCGAATATACGGTCAACAATGCCTTAGGCTATGTCAGTCTTTCCAGTACGTTGCAGGTGGATGATGTTCTTGCTGTTGCCTATGAGTACACATACATGGGTACGACCTATCAGGTTGGTGAGTTCGCAAGCGATATTACAGACAATTCAAAAGCACTTTTCGTCAAACTTCTGAAGGGTACAACGGGCAGCCCAACCCTCCCCACATGGCGCTTGATGATGAAGAACGTCTATTATCTCGGCACGCAAAAGGTTCAGAGCGACAAGTTCCGTCTTGATATCAAATACCAAAGCGATTCTACAGGCGTTTATCTAAGTTATTTGCCTGAAGAGAAGTTCAAGAACACGATTCTTCTCAGGGCTCTCAATCTTGACAGACTTGACGCGAAGAATAATCCGCACCCGAACGGACAATTTGACTTCGTGGAAGGATATACCATCAATAAAGGCCGAGTCATCTTCCCCGTGGCCGAGCCATTTGGCGAACATCTTGCAAAATGGATTGGCGACCCGGTATTAGCAGAAAAGTATTGTTTCCCTGAACTTTATGACAGCACGAAGACAGTTGCCAAGCAGATAACCGAACACGACAAGTTCATTTTGACAGGTCGTTTCAAAGGTAATAATGCAGGTGAAATAGACCTTGGCGTGACCAATGTTGCCCGAGGTTCGGTTGTCGTCACAGCAGGCGGAACAACACTTACAGAGAATGTTGACTACACGGTCGACTACAATATGGGTCGTGTGACCATCATCAATCAAAGTCTCATTGATGCCGGAACCAACATAAGTGCTTCTGTAGAAAGTAACGATACCTACGGAATGCAACGTAAGACAATGCTTGGTTTGAACCTGGATTACGAAATCAATAAGAACTTCACGATAGGTGGTACCTTGATGTATCTTAGTGAACAGCCGCTCACAACAAAGGTAAGTATGGGTAACGAGCCTTTGAAAAATACTTTATGGGGCTTCCATGTCAGTTGGAAAAAGGAAAGCCAATGGCTAACCAACATCATCGACAAATTACCTCTCATACAGTGTACACAACCCAGTTTTATTGCTTTCAATGGTGAGTTCGCTCAATTAATAGCAGGTCAAAACCATAGTGTACAAGGCGATGCATCTTATTTGGACGACTTCGAAAGCAGTAGCATTAAGAGTAGCCTGACGCAACCGACGTATTGGAGTATGGCCAGCACACCGAGTATGTTTGCAGAAAGTAAATTGTCTGGCGATGCTGCATATGGTTACAAACGTTCACTTTTGGCTTGGTATTATGTTGATCCCATCTTTACCCGTCGAAGCAGCACTCTTACTCCCGGTCATATCAAGAGCGACCTCGACCAACTATCCAGTCATTATGTCCGCGAGGTTTATGAACGTGAGTTGTATCCGCAAAAATCTCAAAACAATTATAGTACGGCCACTGGGCTCAGTGTCCTGAACCTTGCATTCTATCCCAAAGAAAGAGGTGCATACAATCTTTCTACTGATGTTGACCAAAATGGTCATCTCAATCGCCCACGAGAGACTTGGGGTGGCATGATGCGCAAACTTGACAATACGGACTTTGAGGCACAGAACATCGAGTACATCGAATTCTGGATGATGGATCCATTCATCTATAAGCGCGATTTGCCAGGTAATCATGGCGGTGACCTCTATTTCAACCTTGGCGAGGTGTCGGAAGACATTCTTAAAGACGGTAAGAAGTATTTCGAAAGCGGAATGCCAGTAGATGGTAATCCACAATATTATATAGAAGGATATTGGGGTCGTATTCCTAACAGTAGCAGTGTGACCTATGCATTTAATAATGAAGCAGGCGCACGTGCTCGTCAGGATGTCGGCATCAATGGTCTCAATGACGAAGAGGAACGTGAGTTCAGCCTTTATGCAAATTACTTGCAGCAGATGCAGGGCAAGGTTTCTCAGGCTGTTTATGATAGTATTTTGGCAGACCCGGCCAATGACAACTATCATTATTACCGTGGTACAGACTACGATAATTTGAAAATGTCTATTCTTGATCGTTACAAGCGTATCAATATGCCTCAAGGCAATAGCGCCGATTCCGACACGAGCCCGGAGAGTTATGAAACAGCATGGAAGTCAACTCCTGATGTAGAAGATATCAACCAGGACTATACTCTTAACGAATACGAGAAGTATTACCAATACAGAGTAAGTATTCGTCCGGAAGATATGGTTGTTGGTCGTAACCACATTGCCGACAAGCGTGTGGCAAGCGTGAAATTGCGAAATGGCAATACCGAAGAATGTACATGGTATCTTTTCCGCATACCTTTGCGTGGATACGAAAGCAAAGAAGGAAACATCCGTGACTTTACGAGCATTCGTTTCATGCGTATTTTCATGACCGGTTTCGAGGAAGAAACTATCTTGCGTCTTGCCACGCTTGATCTTGTTCAAGGTGATTGGCGTACTTATCAGCAGCCTCTTTACACAGGCAATACCGTTTCCAGCGGTGGTGGCGTTCTCGAGGTAAGTACGGTCAGCATCGAAGAAAACAACGATAAACAACCGGTCAACTATGTACTTCCTCCAGGCATTACACGTATCACCGACCCATCACAGTCGCAGTTGGTAGAGTCTAATGAGCAAGCTATGTGTATGGTGGCTCGTAATCTTGGTGACAATGAGGCAAAGGCCGTATATAAGAATTGTAATTACGATATGCGCCAGTACAAACATTTGCAAATGTACGTCCATGCAAATGCTTTGGCCGAAAATGTTACAGCAACAGCCGATGGCGAATGTAGCATCTTTATTCGTCTTGGTTCAGACTACAAGAGCAATTATTATGAATACGAAGTTCCTTTGAAACTTACACCGGAAGGGAATTACGACACATACAGTGCTCAGGGCTGTCTGGCTGTTTGGCCATCTGAAAACATGGTGGATATCGATTTCGACATGTTCACATCGCTCAAAAAGCAACGCAACGCACAGGCAAGTGTAGGAGTTGCTGCCATGAATCGTCTGTTCTCTACTTACGACGAGAATCATCCCAACAATCGTGTCTCCATAATGGGTAATCCTACATTAGGCGAGGTGAAGACTATCATGGTTGGTGTACGAAACAACAGCAGCAAGACAAAGAGCATAGAGGTTTGGGTCAACGAACTTCGACTTCAGGAATTCAGTAATAGCGGAGGTTGGGCAGCGCAAGGTAACTTGCAACTACAACTCAGCGATCTTGGTTCTGTCAATGCTTCTGCCAAGATGATAACGTCTGGCTTCGGTGGCATTGAACAGAGTGTTGCTCAGCGAAAGAACGAGGACAATCTCAATTACTCTATTACCACGAGTTTCGATTTGGGACGCATTTTGCCAGAGAAGGCAAAACTCACTGTGCCTATGTACTATAGTTACAGCAAGGAGAAGGTTTCGCCCAAATACAATCCTTTCGATACAGACATGCATTTGGACGATGCTCTCGATGCGCTTGCCAATGAGGAGCAACGTGACTCTCTTCGTGGCTTGACCAATCACGTAGAGACCAACAAGAATCTTTCTTTCAGTGGTGTCAGACTTAATATCAGCACCCGAAAGCATCCCATGCCTTACGACCCGGCAAACTTCACATTCGGTTATAGCCGTTCAACTCAACTTACCGAGGGGCAGACAACTGTTTACGAACGAGAACTGAACTGGAAGGCAAACGTCAATTATTCATGGAGTCCCAACTGGAAACCGTGGGAACCTTTCAAGAACTTGAAGGGTAAGAGTAAATGGTTGGATATTCTCAAGGCTCAAAACTTGTCTTATGCTCCGCAGAATATCACATTCTCTACCGATATGAGTCGCAACTATTATGAGTTGCAAGAGCGTGACCTCGAAAATCCGGGCGATTTCTCTGCTTTGCCTGCCACCTTCAGTCAGAACTGGACATGGAACCGTAACTTCTCGCTCAAGTGGGATATATTCAAGTCGTTACATTTCTCTTTCCAAAGCGGAACGAGGGCAGAGATAGAGGAACCATACACGCAGATAAACAAAGATTTGTATCCCGACCATTACGAAGCGTGGAAGGATTCTGTCAAGTGGAGTCTTCGTAATTTTGGTCGTCCGCTCGATTATAGTCAGAACACACAGATAAGTTACAAGGTACCTTTAGAAAAGATTCCTATCTTCGATTGGGTGTCCACCGATGTCTCTTATAATTCGAATTACTCTTGGAAGCGAGGAGCCGAACGTGCAGGTCGTCCGTCGCTCGGCAATACGATCAACACCCAGCGTACTGTCAACGTGAATGGTAAGTTCGATTTAGAGAAACTCTACAATCACAGTCCGTTCCTCAAGGAAGCAAACAAACGCTTCTCTGCCTCAAACGCAAAAGCCGGTGCAAACCAGAAGCGTATGGAGAAGGAGAAAGAAGACAAGGCTAAAAAGGAGGCAAAGGAGAAAGAAAAGGAAGCCCGGAAGAAAGCGGAACAGGAGGCTATGGAGACAGGCATTCCTCTGGATAGCATATTGGCCAAGAACGAGAAGACACCTTCCAAACAGGGTAATGCTTCGGGCGGCAGCACAAAGAAGAAGTCCGAGAACAAAGGCTTTGTTCAAGAAATAGTTCTCTATCCGGACTCCGACCTTGTTGTCTCTCACGGACAGAAGTCCAAGCGTGTTCGTGTAACGGCACGAGACAGCAGCGGCTTTGCCTATAACATAAAGTTCAAGAAGGTTGACGAAAACAACATTCGCATTGTCAAGACACCGGTCGATACCACAAAGGTACGCTTGAATGTCGTGGCATTGCCCAAGGCATCGGAGCAGAAGTGGTATGGTGTGGCACAGGCAGCGGCACGATTCCTGATGATGTTGCGCAGCGTCAGTGTAAGTTATCGCAACACATACAATCTTACTGTTCCCGGTTTCCTGCCGGAGGTAGGCGATATGCTTGGACAGAGGAAGTTGGATGGCATCTTCTCGCCGGGTGTTGCTTTTGCTTTCGGTTTTGTTGACGACTCTTATCTCGACGATGCCAAGTCGAAGGGCTGGCTCTTGGGCAACGACAGTGTTGCAACGCCTGCAACCATTGCTGGCACAGAGGATGTGCAGGTGAAGATGACATTGGAGCCTTTCACAGACCTGAAGATTGACCTCAATATGAGTCGCACCGACAATCGCAACAAGAGTATTCAATATATGTATGGCGCACCGCCAACGCATAGCGGTTCTTTCAACATGACAACCATCAGCATTGGCTCTGCTTTTGCCAGTGGCGGCTCTGCAAGCAACGGATACTTCAGCAAGACATTCCAGACGTTCCAAAACAATCTGGACAGGTATCAGCAGCGCATCGAGGCCCGTTATCAAGGCATACGTTATCCTGCAGGAACAGGCATGAACGGTGTGTTCAATCCCGAGAATGGTACGGTCAACAAGTACAGTGCCGACGTTATGATTCCTGCTTTCCTCGATGCCTATACGGGCAGCAGTTCGCTCGACATCTTCCCGTCGTTGCTCAAGATGTTGCCCAACTGGACGGTCAACTACAAGGGACTCAGCAACCTGCCTTGGGTGAGAGATCATTTCAAGAGTGTCAACCTCACTCATTCCTATAAGAGCATCTATGCCGTGGGTGCCTATCAGTCCTACAGTTCGTGGGTAGAGTGCATGGGCAGTGGCGGATTAGGTTTCATACAGAATACCACAACGGGCTCTTACACACCCAACAGCCTCTTCGACGTAAGCACAGTCAGCATCAACGAGAACTTCTCGCCACTTCTGGGTATCAATGCTACGCTCAACAACAACATGACCTTCAAGGCAGAGTACAGAACCACACGTGTCTTGAATCTGAGCATGACGAGTGCGCAACTGACGGAGACTGGCTCCAAGGACTTCGTCTTCGGTTGGGGTTACAAGATAAATGACTTCAACATCAGCAGTCTCTTCAGGTCCAAGAAGGCAAGCGAACAGGTTGCCGGCAGGACAAGAACCACCAAGGGCAAGGGAGCAGGTGCCAACCAGAAAGACGCAACGGCAAACCAAAGCACAACACAGAGCCGTACAAGCAGAAGCAACAAACAGAAGATTGCCCACGACTTGAATCTGCGCTTCGACTTCAGCATACGCAACCAGAGTGCCATCAAGCGCGACTTGCAGACCAACCTCTGCGAGGCAACGAGCGGCAACATGGCCATCAAGACAAGTGCTCAGATAGACTACACCCTGAGCCGTATGGTTACGCTGAGCCTCTTCTACGACCGCCAGCGTTCAGAACCGCTCCTTTCCAGCAGCAGTTATCCCACCATCACACAAGACTTCGGCATGACCATGAAGTTCTCGCTGACAAGGTAGCGTATTGATACGGTTAAATGATTTACCCACCCAATAAATAAACTTATGAAAACAAAAAACTTTATAATGCTTTTGTTGCTCCTCTTTGTGGGGCTGCAAACGACATGGGCGCAGGCATTCCGCGTCTATCAGAGTGATGGCACGTTGTTTCAGTTCAGTTTGAAGACGGACAGCATTGTGTTCGACAATGGTTTGAGTGGCGACGAAGTATTTGGCCCCTTCACTCCGGTCAATTTCTGTATTGCAAAGACATGGTACAAGTCTAAGACTGAGACCGTCACGTTTAATGCCGACGGTACAACAGACTACATGGAGGGAGTCACCTATGAGTTTATGCCCTATCAGGGTAACATCATTATCTACAATGCCTCGAATATGCCGATGAGTATTCTCAAGGTCTATAAGTTGACATCGGAGGCAATGTTAGTGGGCAAGCCTGGTAGTAACGACATCAGCGTTTGGAGTATTGACAGGCCAGTTTATCTTGTAAAGGACATCCAGTTGAGCGAAACGTCAATTCCTCTTTCCCCAGACGAGACGCATCGTCTTACTGCAACGGTCCTGCCTGTAGATGCAGACAATCCTGCTGTTGTGTGGGAAAGCAGCAATGCAGATGTTGCAACGGTTGACCAGACGGGTAAGGTGACTGCTGTTGCTTTAGGTAGTTGCACGATTACTTGTTCTGCAACAGACGGTAGTGGTATAAAAGCGGAATGTAAGGTAACGGTATTAGAAGATAATTCAGGTACGATAGATGGTAGAGTTTATGTTGACCTTGGTTTGCCTTCCGGTACATTGTGGGCAACGTGTAATGTTGGTGCCAACAGCCCTGAAGAATATGGTGATTTCTTTGCCTGGGGCGAGACAGAACCCAAGAATGATTACAATTGGAGCACTTACAAATACTGCAAAGGTTCATCTACTACAATGACGAAGTACTGCACCAGTAGTACTTCCGGTTCAGTTGACAACAAGACTGAACTCGAACCGTCTGACGATGCTGCCACAGCGAACTGGGGCAGCGGTTGGCAGATGCCGAGTTTTGAACAGTGCAGAGAACTCTACAATAGCAGTTACACCACCACTACATGGACAACCATGAATGGCAAATATGGCAGAAAGATAACCAGCAAGAGCAACGGTAATAGTATCTTCTTGCCGGCTGCAGGTTATCGCAGCGGTACGAGCCTCACCCCTGCAGGTAGTAGCGGCTACTATTGGTCGCGTTCGCTCGATGCGGGCAACAGCGGCAGCGCTTACAGCCAGTACTTCGATTCCAGCAGTTTCAACACGAACTACCTCAGCCGCTGCATCGGCCGAAGCGTTCGCCCCGTCCGTGTAAAGAAGTAAGTTGCAATGTGTGCCGTCCCAACCCCTGCAGTCCTTTCGGCAAACTTCACACGTGAAGTTCGCCAACTTCTCTGCAGTAAATGGCTGACTTCTCTGCAGAAGTTTTTCGACTTCTCTATTGCGTTGAAATACAGGGTCTCTTTCTGCGGTAAAATGTGATGATTTTCGTGGCAGGACAGCAATTGTCCGAAAGATTATATTTTAGTGCCTACACATTATATATTATATAG
>X129_Alpine_Ibex__coassemble_8_pt1 | contig 24168 bp, 21 predicted proteins | sample X129_Alpine_Ibex__metabat2_low_PE_007 | metagenome-assembled genome bin X129_Alpine_Ibex | reverse complement strand
GTCCACTATCTTCTCTCGTGCGGTGATGATGGCCGAGGCCTGTTGGCGTCGCAGCATCACGGCAGCAATCTCCGGAGCGTATGCCAGATAGTTGATGCGGGCTTCTATCACCTCGATGCCTGCAAGGGCAAGACGGTCGTCGAGTTTTTGTTCGAGCAGCCGGTTGATGTCTTCCGAGCCGGAGCGAAGTGTGAGTTCGCCTGCGCTGCCGTCCTCATCGTCGTATGCATACTGCCCTGCCACCTGCCGCAGTGCTGCATCGCTCTGCACACGGACGAATTTCTCCAGGGCATTCATGATGCTCTTCACGTCGGTGCCTTGTGTGGATGTTGCCATGGTCTGCGTATCGACCTCGAACAACGCCCTGTACGTGTCTTTCAACTTCCACACCAGCACGAGGCCTATCATCACGGGATTGCCCACCTTGTCGTTCACCTTGATGGGCTCGACATCGAGATTTCTGGCACGCAGAGAGAGTTTCTTCGTGCCGTAGAAAGGATTTATCCAGTAGTAGCCGGCCTGAGAAAATGTGCCGGCATACTTGCCGAACCAGGTAATGACACGTGCCTCGTTGGGTTCGAGTTCCATAAGACCGCACCACATGATGATGTTGGCAATGAGCAGCAATATGCTGCCGCCGAGCAACTCACCGCCAGTTTCGCCACCGGACGACTCCAGATGGATGATGGCATATACGATGCCCACTATAGACAGCACCAGAACCGCCAAGTTGACAAACAACATCAGAAATCCATTGGCAACTGCGCCTGCAAACTTTACTTCCTTTGTTTCCATAAGTTCCTATTATATTATATAATGTAAATCCTTCATCTGGCGACGCTCTGCAAACACAGAGATTGTCAGAGACAAAGTTACAGAATTATTCTTTATGGCAGACGATTTCGGTAAGTTTTTTTTGACAAGATGACGGCAAAACGAAACAAAAACCTTTACATCTATTTCGTTTCCATGCAAAAACACAGCGAAACCAAATCATCGGCAAACGACACACCGCCAACCGACAGCAGAAATGCCGTAGCCCGACAGCGGCCACGTTGCCTCTAACGAAAGCATCGTATCATGCCGCAAAAAGAGCCTCTGGTTTTCAGCCATATAGAGAAGTCGACAAACTTCTGCAGAGAAGTCGGGCAAGTTCTGCAGAGAAGTCGGGCAAGTTCTGCAGAGAAGTCGGGCAAGTTCACACGTGTAGTTGCCCAAACGGACGCGTCCTTCCTGCGAACTGCACAGCAAAAGCGTACTTTCCTGATTTAGGTTATCAGTTTAGAGGTTTGTTCCGACAAACGGTTTACAGGTGTATTAGCCTTATTCCTGTACTCGGTTGACTGGTATTTTAATAACACCAAAACACTACTATGAGATTTTGTTTTGTATAATATTGTAAAGAGGCACGATATCACTTAGGATTCGTGCCTCTCACTTTTTTACATAGTCTATTGTTCTTCTTAATAGATAACCAAATTGAACAAATTATGCGTTTTTACCGTTTCTTCAATTTCACCTCCAATTTATCTCCTCCACGAAGCCCCATACTTACATGTGCGCTATTGTTAGACAAAGAATGTATATCATAGATATAGTATTCCTCTCCATCTACATAGGTTATAACCGTGTTTCCTGACGCAGTGTATGTTCCCTCTCCTGTACCAAAGTAACCCCTGCCATAATACCTTCCGCTGCTGTAGAATGTTGCAGAAAATTGGTATTTCGAGCCCCAATAAGTGAGGTCTGACCATGAAGCACTTCCACTAAACCTAATGTGAGTCGCTTCCCAAGTGCCGTAAAGCGTTTCCATAGGATAATTGAACTTGCTCTCCTCATCGTCTTCTGAACATGAAGTAAATGTACACATCGCCAATGCCATTACCAGCATCATAGAAAATAACTTTTTCATAATCTGTTTGAATTTTGATTTATTATTATTAGAATTAATTACTACCAATCAAGGCCTATTGAAATATTAGCACTGTGTATATAAGAATCCTTTATCGAATATCTGTATGCCCAATATGAGAATTTTTGTGCAGAGTAACCAACCTTAATGTTTAGACCAAGATTGTCTTTTAAGCCTATTCTCACACCGAAACTTGGAGATAGGTACATACCCTCGAGGTCAACAACTGAGTAACCAATTTTAGCATCTAAGAAAGGTGACACTTTGGTCTTAGTGAAGTTAACTCTGAAATTTGCAAAGATGGGCAGTGCAACACCTGTTTCAAAATTATCCATAGTATATATGTTTACACCCAAACCTGCACCAACATAAACATAAGGATTAATTTGATAACCATGCGATGACATAAGGCCATAGCCCATGGTATTTACCTTATAGTAAACGCCATCATTACCAGGACTTAACGAGAAGTCTAAAGAACCTTTATAACTGTTGCCCCTCAAGGTTTGTGCGCTTAAAGAGAAACTTGCCAAAGCAAGCAAAACAAACAATAACGTTTTTTTCATAACATAAATAAATTTTGATTAGCAAATAAAATATCTGATCATCTCTTACCAATTATCCTCTTCTATGCCAAGCATGCCGTCTTTAACCGCTTCCTCAATCTTGTCCATAATCACATTTGAATAAGCATGTGCCATAACAAGAGATTTTGACGACGTCTTCTTATGACCATCCTTCTTGACAAATGGGAAACACTCGTCCAAAGGCCAGTTTTCTTTTGTTATGCCTACAGGACCAGGTCCTATTAAAATTGACGTTGCGCCACCTCCATATACCTTTCTTACAGAATAGAAAGGCACAGTATAAATGACTCTTACTTTTTCGTCCTTGATATCTGTTCTAATAACCGGTGTTAGACTTACATTGTATTTATTCAACCCTGCAGAGTGGATAGCAATGTCCTCAACAAAACCTTTGGCAATTATAATGCCACTTTCCTTGTCGTTAAGTTCTATTACAGACTCTCCACTCACAAAGGTTGATGTATACCAGTGATTGAGGTTTATATAAAGTTGCTCTGCCGTCTTTCCCGGTGCTTCGATGACTTGAACATAAGTAAGGGCTTTGTTTTTGTCAAGTACTAAACTCTCTGATAGATAAGTAGCAGCCTCCACCCAGTTCTTGCCGTATTTCTCCATCGCATATTCTTCTAATTCCTCTGCTCTAAGAATCTGCGCACGACTAACTAACGAAAGAGATAACGATGCTAAAATTAGAATAAGTTTAAAAGATTTCATTTTAAATTTTTATTTGTTAAACATAAGTTCATTCATCCCATATAGACCAACAGATCCTTTTCCCTCACGTTTAACAAAAAGAAAAGCGTGAGTCTGCGTTATACGATCTAAAGGTACTGCCATACCCACACTACATATAAGCACAACCCACGCTATCGCGCAGGCGTTTTGAGTGCCTATTGTCCTTGTAGTGTAGAAATTGGCAGTTTCTTAGATCAAGTGACAATAGCAAAACGCTACTTTCCGATAAGTTACGAATAGGGTAACCCTATTTCGATGCAAATGTACGAAAAATATAAGACACACCAAATGTTTCTTCGTACAATTCTTCGGGAATGTTTGTTTTAAGGATATAAATACCACACATCATACCATTTCCCGCCGAGGACAATCCATTTCAGACAACAACAGGAGCGGCACACCATCTGCTGATGATGTGCCGCTCCTGTTGTACTGTTATATATATAATATGTATATCGCCGCTTAGATGCCGAGTTTCTGACGGATGTCAGCAGGGATGGCGTTCTTGTTGATAACGATGTTCATGGTCTTATATGCAGCATAAGCCTGGCTTACATACCAGAAGCCCTTGTAGGGGCCACTCTCACCCCATGAGTTCTTCATCATGAAATACTCCTTACCCCACTGGTCCTTGGCAATACCATAAATCTGCATGCCGTGGTCGTCTGTGGTTTCCCAGTTGTCATAAGCCTGCTGACGCATCTCCTGTGTGATGGTCTTCTCGGCATTTGCACTCACAATTTCCACCTTCTCGCTGGCTTTCTCGCCTGTCCAACGTGCCTGGTCGCTGCCTACGCCTGCCTTGAACTTGGTGTCGGGCACCATGGCAACGCTCTTGTTCTTACCGGTGCGACGGCTGAAACCGTCCTCGCTGACGTCTGCACCCCAAGCAAAAGTCCAGCCATTCTTCACTGCCTCGTACATAACACGGCTCAGTTCCTCCATGGGAAGGTTGTAACTGCTTGCCCAACGCCAGTTGTCCTGAATCTCGAGAATGAAACTGGTGTAGAAGGGATGGTGTGTATAACTGGTGAGGCTGACATAGTCGTTAGGATCGAGTGTGAGGTAGTCCTTGACGAAAGACTGCGGTGTGTAACGCTTGCCCTTGTACTCGAACTCTGTGGGGCACTTGCCGAAGTAGCCATCGAGCATTGCCTGATGTGCAGACTTCCATGCCTGAGGATAGATCTTCTTGGAACTGCTTGTGGCAACGCTCTTCAGGTAAGCCTCCATGGGAGGGAAGAAGAAACCGAAGTTGAACAGCGAGTCGCCATACTCTGTGATGGGATAAGGCATCACACCTTCCGGCACAAGACCGTTCACTCTCATGCAGTGGATGGCATCCTCGAAACTGCCACCCTGGCTGAAACTTGCATCGCCATGGGTGCGAACATGCTTGTCGGCACGGTCAACATAAGTCTTGCTCACGAGGAACGACTCGCAGAGGTCGAGGTCGTCCTTCATCTCAGGATGCTTCTTGATGACTTCACTCTCCAGGAAAGCCAGCGAAGAATAAGCCCAGCAAGTGCCGCTGCTGTTCTGGTTCTTGATGCTTGTTACAGGGTTCTCTACTACTGTTGTGAAGATAAGGCTGTCCTTCGGAGCCTCTTTCTTCTTACTTTTTGCAGCCACAGGCAATACGAGCATTGCTACTGCAGCAAATACGATAAGTTTTTTCATTTGTTTTGGAATTTATTATTATGGATTTTCTATTTCGCTCAAATGATATGGGATTCGCTTCTCGCCCAAATAACGGCAACCGTCGGCAGTAATAAGGATGTCGTCCTCAATGCGAATGCCACCAAAGTCCTTATAAGTCTCCAGAAGATCGAAGTTGAGGAATTCTGCACAATGGCCCTTGCTTCTCCAATCATCGATGAGGGCAGGAATAAAATAAATGCCCGGCTCATCGGTCATGACAAAGCCTTCCTGCAAACGACGTCCGCAACGAAGACAATTTGTTCCAAACTGGTCGAGGTTAGGACGCACCTCATCGTCGAAGCCGACATAAGTCTGGCCCAAGCCTTCCATATCGTGAACATCCATGCCCATCATGTGGCCCAGGCCATGAGGCATGAACATGGCATGTGCACCGGCACGAACGGCTGCCTCGGTATCGCCCTTCATGAGGCCGAGTTCCTTGAGTCGCTCCGTCATCAATCGGCAAACACCAAAGTGCACGTCCCACCACTTCACACCAGGCGCAGCAAGCGTCAAAGCATAATCGTGACATTCTTCGACAATGCTGTAAATCTCACGCTGGCGTTGTGTAAAGGTGCCACTGATGGGTGTCGTACGTGTATTGTCGCTGCAATAGTTCTCGTTCGTCTCTGCTCCTGCATCTACCAAGAGCAAACGACCTGCCTTGAGAAGGCGAGGACTGGGATAGCCATGCATTATCTCGCCATGCATCGTCACTATGCTCGGGAAACTTTCCTTGCAGCCATAACTGCTGGCAATGCCACTGATTCTGCCCGCAATCTCCTGTTCCGTCACACCTTCACGACACATCTTCATGGCCGTGGTATGCATCTCGTAACCAATGGCACAAGCACGCTCTATCTCTTCTATCTCGCCCTGACTCTTCACCGCACGCAAGTCGACCACCGCCTTGATGAGTTCCAGGCTGGCAGCCTCTCTTTGCTGAGATGGATGTATGCCCAGCATGTCCATGAGTTGAATCATGGTGTCGTGACGATAAGGCGGCAGGAAATGGATGCGCCGGCCACTGGCCTTTGCCTTCTTCACGAAGTCCGAGAGACTCTTCATAGGCAAAGTGTTTGCCACACCACACTCTGCTGTCATGTCGGCAACACTATCTACAGAGCCGAACCAAACGATGTCGTCGATGTCGATATCATCGCCAACGAGGTATTCCTGATTGTTATCTACATCGATAACACCAGCCAAGCCTTCGCGATGCTGTCCATAGAAATAAAGGAACGAACTGTCCTGACGGAAGCGATAGACGTTGTTGGGATAATTGGCTGGCGAGTCGTTGTTGCCCATCAGCAAGATGATGCCCGAGCCGATGCGTTCCTTGAGCAACCTTCTACGCTCAATATATGTTTGTTTATCGAATAACACCTTTATATTAACTTTTTAATCATTTACTATTTAATACATTCACTTGCAGAGTTTCTCTGCAGCCCGGCGAATGACTTCGAGAGTTGTTGTGTCTGAAGCAAAGACAGCATTCAGGCCTTGTTCCTCTTGAGCAGGGTCGCCTACATAATCGTCCCAACGCTGCCAGCGAACATGCTTTGGCTGAGCATAACCGCCCCAAGCCCAGAAACAGCAGCCTTGCAACTTGCCCTCGTCCATCAGACTGAAAGCATATTCATAATAACTGTCGCGACCTTGAGTGGTCGAATTCAATTCTATGCGATAACCGTCTCGAGGATAGCCGAACTCCTCCAAAACCATTGGTTTGTTCAAGTCCTTCACGACATCCCAACAACGGTCCATATAAGCACGAGTCATACGAGAAGCAAAAGGGACACTGTCCACGACAGAGGTCTCGCCATTCTTAGCCAAGCCATTCGTAAGCGGACCACTTGCCGGACCAAGCCAACGCCAGTTGTAAGGCCAAATGTGGATGCAGATGTAGTCAATCTCGGGAAAGGCATGTATCTTGCGGAATAGAGCAGAATCTTCCTCGCAGCCTTCAATACCCTCGCTTCCTGTCGTAACCAAATGGTTGCTGTCGAGGCTCTTGATGAGTTTAGCCTGTGTCTCAACCCACTCTGCAAAGCAAGCCTTCGTTACAGAACCTCTTGCAAAGGCACGAGGTTCGTTGGCAAGTTCCCAAGCCATGATGGCAGGCGACTCGCTGTAAGGTTTGCCTGTAACGGTATTGGTGCGAGAGACGATGAAACGAACATGACGCTCTGCCATTGCCTTTGCGCTGTCGTTCTTCACGAATTGGCAATGATAGTTCTGAGCGATTGTCCAGTCCGACCAGTCGGGTACAGGACCGCAACCTGCCCATTCCAGATAAGCACCATATCCCCCACTCCATTCCCATGAATTATTTAAGAAGAGGACAGCCGTCATTTCACGCTTCTCAAGTTCTGCTATGAGATAGTCCAAGCCCTGCAAGATGGTGTCGTTATATACGCCTGGCTCGGGCTGAAGGACAGGAACAACATGAGAAGCCACAGTATCGGGGCCTTCACCACCAACAAGGACACGCACGTTGGTGATACCCACTTCCTGCATCAGGTCGAGTTCCTTCTGCAGTCGTTCACGGTCGCCACCCTGACCTTCGCTTGCCAGAACTGCCCCGTACCAGAAGTTTGCACCAATGAACTTGTACTCTGTTTCGCCACGATAGAATCTTCCATCGCGAGTCGTAACGAACTCCAAATCCGTCCCAGACTGATTGCTCTGGCAGCCAATGAGTGCAGCAAGAGCCACCATTATATAGAGATAAGCGAAACGCTTCATAACTTTTACTATGAATATGAACTAAATAATTATCTTACTCTTGTGGTAGTTGTCGCGGAAGGCTGTAGGCGAGCATCCTTTCTTCTTCTTGAAGATACGGTTGAAGTTGCTGATGTTATTAAAGCCACAATTATAGCATATCTCCGCCACATTGGAATGTGAATCGACCAAAAGACGGGCAGCATAGCCCAAACGGATGTCGATGATGTAATCGGAAACAGTCTTTCCTGTGCGAGCATGGAAGAAACGACTGAACGCAGCAGGCGTCATGCCAGCGATATCCGAGAGTGTTTTCAGGCGAATCTCCTGACGGAAATTCTGGTCGATATATTCCTCAACGGCACGAACTCGACGGCTCTCGGGTGTATTCTTCACGTTGGCAAACGATTTGCTGGCCAGCAAATGGTATTCCTCCTGCAATGAAAGTTCATAAAGTATCTCGAGCAGAGAAAGCATACGGTAGAAGCCCGGTTGTGCCGCCGTGATGCTTGTAATCTTTTCATACACTCTCATTATGACAGGTAACTCGAAAGCGACACCGCGTTTGGCATTCTCAAAGAGCGTACGCAAACTGTTCAACTGGTTCTTCTTCAAGAACTGCTCACCCAACAAATCGGGCGGGAACTGAATGGTTATCTCGTGGATAGAATGGCTTTGGCAGTCGTATTGCTCCCACATGTGCTCCAATCTGCTGCCGACAAGTACAAGGTCATACTTGCCGAGCACTTCTATGCTGTCGCCCACAATGCGTCTGGCACCGTCGCTATTCTCCACGAAGTTCAACTCCAACTCTTCGTGTTTGTGCAAAGGATAGGTGAAAGCGTCTTTGTCACGATCTACCATCAGGAAACAGTCCTTCTCCCCGAGCGGTGTGACCTCTGTAATTGCTTTGGTTTTCATGGATATATAATATAGCTTTTTCTTATTTTCGCGGCGTAAAATTACGTTTTTTTATCTACATCGACAAGTTTCGCGCTAAGAAAACATTAAAAGAGTTGCATAACGCCACTTGCAGGCCTGCCGGCAAGGAGTTCTTTTCGCATAAAATCCATATAAGGGGCCACATGTTGGAAGAAAATGCGATAGCCGGCACAAAGATAATTGAGTCCGGGTTCGCCGTCGGCAGTATGGAGGAAACGAAGACGCGGACATTCGCCATGACAGGCCTTGAGCCATTCGCACTGGCGACACTGTCGGGGCAATGCTTCCCGTTTGAGTCTGCTGAATTGGCTTTGTTTGGTGCCGTAAAGCATTTGTGGCAAGCCATTTGTACGTATGTTGCCCAATTTATATTGTGGGAAGACGAAGTGGTCGCAGGAATAGACATCGCCGTTGTGTTCCATGACGGCTGCGTGTCCGCACTCTTCGGCATAGACACAAATGCCTGGTTCTACGCCCATCCATCCGGCAAGTGTGGCATCGAAGAGTTGTACGAAGACTTCTCCCACATCGTGGCGAACCCATTCGTCAAATATGTCGCACATGAAATGTCCCCATTCCTCGGGGCGGATACTGAAGGGGGCAATGGGACAGTTTTCATCGAAGAGATGTGCAAGATGCCTGCCGTCGGTGTGTTCGCGAATACGTTCTACTACGGGACTTATCTGGAGGAACTTGCAATGCAACTCGTCGCGGAAGAAGCGATAAAACGCTAATGGATTCTTGGCATTGAAGTGGTTGGCTGTTGCCATGGCGTTCCATTCCACTCCGTATTCGTTGAGCATTTTGATGCTGTCCACCACCTTTTGCCAGGTGCCATTGCCCTGAATGTCGTGTCGATAAGCATCGTGTTGCTCTTGTGTGCCGTCGATGCTGATGCCCACGAGCCATCCTTCGTCGTGGAGAAAGCGGCACCATTCGGGCGTGAGCAGCAGGCCATTGGTCTGGATGCTGTTGCTGATGCGTTTGCCTCGCCCGTAATATTGTTGCAAGCGCACGGCTTGTTTGTAGAAATTGAGGGGTTTGAGCATGGGTTCGCCGCCATGCCATGTAAAGAGTACGTCGGGGGTTTGCTGGAGTTGGATATAGTCGCGGATGTAGTGTTCCAGCAGTTTGTCGCTCATGCCGCCTTGTTGTCTCTCGGACAGATGTTGTTTCTCCAGATAATAGCAGTATTGGCAGCGCAGGTTACACAGTGGTCCTGCAGGCTTTGCCATTACGTATAGTGGCCGGGCGAAGGGGTATGCGGTGGACATTGTCAGGTCTTAAGTATCTTTTTGGAAAGGTAGTTCACCGGATACCATATGGCGAGCCAACTGACAACCAGAACGGTAACGAGAACAAGGAGTATGTCTGTGAGATAGACGCTCACAGGGTAGGCATCGACGATGAAACTGCCTTCGCTGTCGCCCATTGTTACCAATCCGTACTCTTGCTGTGCCCAGCAGAGGATGGCTCCGAGCAGGAGGCCGAGCAAGGCTCCTGCAAGGCTGATGATGTGCCCTTCGAGGCGGAAGATGGTGCTTATCTGTGCGTCGTTTGCTCCAAGGCTGCGGAGTGTCCGTATGTCTTGCCTTTTGTCTATCATGAGCATGGAGAGCGAGCCGATGATATTGAAGCATGCCACCAGCAGGATAAAGGAGAGGAAGACATGGGAGATGAGTTTTTCGATGCGCATGACGCGGAAAATGTCGTCTTGCTGTTCGTATCGGTCCTGCACCTTGAAGCGTTCGCCGAGCAGTGCTTGCAGTTGTTGTTTTGTCTTGTCTGCCTTGAAGCCTTCTTTGACTTTGATTTCCACACCCGACACTCTGCCTTGCCTCTCGAAGAGGCGTTGGGCGAAGCCGAGACTGGTGAGGATGTAGTTTGCATCGTACTTTGCCTGTCGCACGACGAAGACGACGCCGGGGCTCTGCAACTCCTCGTGATTGAAGGAGGAGAGCGGGTTGCCCATGTTGACGCGCTCGCCGGGTTTGGGGGCATAGACCTGGAGGGGGTTCTCGAAGTAGGCAGGGAGTCCGAGTTGCTGGGCAAGTTGTATGCCGAGTATGCCGTATTCCAGGACATCGGCATGCAGGCAGAAGGAGCCGTCGCCGTAGAGGATGTCCTGGATATGGGCTTGTTCGGTGATGTTGTCTGCCACGCCTTTTATGGTGACCACCTGTTGCCTTCCGTCCTGCACGACGAGTGCTTGTCCTTCGAGCACGGGTGTATAGACGTCCACTGCCTCGTGTTTCTTGAGTTGGAGCAGAGCGGGGTCTTTGGTGCTGACGGTCTGTCCGTCGGTGAGTGTGACGCGCAGTTCGGGGTCGAAGGCTGTGAAGAGGTCGGCCACGAGGTCCTGGAATCCGTTGAAGACGCTGAGGGTGACGACCATCGCCATGGTAGCGACGGCTACGCCAAGCACCGATATGCCGCTGATGATGTTGATGGCGTGGTGGCTCTTCTTGGCAAAGAGGTAGCGTCGGGCTATGAAGAATTCGTAGTTCACTTCTTGAGCAGTTCGTCGATATGTTCTACGTAATCGAGGCTATCGTCGACGTAGAACTTGAGTTCGGGTATGATGCGCAGTTGTTTCCCCACGCGTGTGCCGAGTTCGTAGCGCACCTGTCGCTGGTTTGCGTTGATGTTCTGCACTATCTCTTCTGACTTTTCGCTGGGAAAGACGCTGAGGTAGGCGCGACACTGGCTGAGGTCGGGGCTGATGCGGCAGGCACTGACGCTGACCAGTACGCCACGCATGGCACTTGTCTGCTTCTGGAAGATGTCGCTCAACTCCTTCTGTATGAGGCGTGCTATCTTGTTTTGTCTTGTTGTTTCCATCGTCTGTTCTAAATGTGTTCTGTTTGGTGTTTATGGTTTCTGCCCGGCTGTGGTTTCCACCTCGTTGCGGAGGGGTCGGAGAATGGTTAACCATTACGGGCAGAAAGGTTAACCATTACGGGCATAATGGTTAAGCATTATTGGCAAAAGGCTTAACCTTTCCGGGCAGAGGGGCAAGGGGGTTAGTCTTCCTCGCTGAACATGGGGTCCCAAGCCGGCAGGCGGACGGGCTTCTGCTTCAGTGTCTCGAGCACGGATGCGGGGCAGTATTTGCGGTTCACCACCACACGGAACATGTACTCGCGGAACCACTCGCCGGTCATGATGATGTAGCCGTTCTGGCCACTGTCCGAGCCCCAACTGTTCTCTACCTTCCACTTCTTGGCCTTTCCGTCCTTGTCGAGGTCCACAGCCATCAGGGTCATGGCGTGAGAACTGCCGCTGTCGAAACTCTCGATGCGTTGCTTCTTGTTCATGCCGAAGGTGGTGCCCAGAAGACTTTCATAGTCGAAATTGTTCAGGTCGAGTATGCCTACGTTGCGATCGAGGAACTTGCCGACGTCGCAACTGAAATACATCTGGCAACTGTCCTTCAGCGAAGCAATGGCAATGCTCTCCAGTTCCTCGATGGGAAGGTTTACATAGAGCCAGTTGTGGCCGTCGTAAACATGACGGTCGTAGTCGATTTCATAGACTTTATTATAGGGGCGGCTGGGGTCGTTCATCAGCATTACATAGTCCTTGACGAGGTCTTCGCCTTCGTCGATGCAGTAGGTCTTGAAGAACTCCTGCGGAGTGTAGGTCTTCTCCTCGCCCTCGGCAGAGTCGGCAGAAGGCTTCCAGGTGAACTCCGTCGGGGGAACACCGTAGGCCATCACAAGCATACGATAGACCGTGCCCAACTGCTCCACCTTGAGAGCCTGCAGTTCCTTCTCGCTCATGCCTGCCTCGCTCTTCTCGCGCAAAGTGATGCCGAACTCGCGAAGTTTGCGTTTCAGGTGACCGCAGAACTCGCTGGTGCTGTTGCTCACATACGTCTCGGGCATAACCTCTGCAGGCACCACACCATACTTCATGGCAAGGTCGGCAACGCCGGTGTAGGTTCCGCCATCGGAAAGCGGGTTGCGGAACAGCCAACGCACCATCTCGCTGTCGATAGGCTGCTTGCGTGTGTCTATGATGCCTTGCAGAAAGAGATTGCTCTTCTCCAGTTGGTCGTAGAAAAAGAGGTGGACCTGGCTGAGGAAGAAGTTCTTGTTGCCCAACTTCTTCATGGCTCTGCCACGCAAGACGTTCAGCCCCGTAAACAACCAGCAGCGGCCACTGTTCTTCTGATTGCTGATGCCGGTGTTCTTCACCTCAACGTTGAACTTCTTGTCCTTGAGGCCAACGTTCTCGCTATTGACAGCCATCTGCTGTATGCCCACATGGCTGATGGCATTGCGGACAGCCTTCTCGGCAGGCGTACCCGTATAACTGCCCTCGAGTTGCTTGAGCACCTCGGGCGTAATGTTCGTCTGTGCAGACAGTGCTGTGCAGACAGACGCTGCAAGCACGCATAGGATTGTTTTTTTCATATTCTGTCCTCTTAAATTATTCATTATTCCGCGCAAAGATACAAAAAATACTGATATCTTTGCCATCCGTCGTCGGAATTGTTTGCCTGTTTGACCATTTCGTACTGAAATCACTGCAGAAAAAAGACCGCCACAAGGCTTCGGAAGACGTTTCACACCGAATCTGCCGCACACACGCCACAGCACGTCGAGAAACATCTACTGCCAAATCCACCGGAATGGTTAACCATTATTGCCGGAAAGGTTAAGCATTATTGCAAGAAAGGTTAACCATTATTTTCAGCAAGCCACAGTCCGCCAAACACACATTATCCCGACTTTCGGCACTTTCTTTTGCCTTTTCCTTTGGCATATCAAGTAAATTCACTATTTTCGCAAAAGAAAACAGACAAAAACTATGAGAAAAAGCAATTACGACAAACAACCAAGTACACACATAGAGGGCAGCATGACACTCGGATGGGACAACATCATCAGCACGCTCTGTCAGGCATGGGCTGACGAACCCATCTGGGCCATCGACCTCTACCCCGGCACATACGAAGAAGACTTTATGGCAGCCTTTGAAAAAACCGGACGCAAAATCATCGACACACGCTCGCTCATGCGGCCGGAAGAAGAGATTCGCCAACTGACAGAACGCTTCATGACAGACGACGTACTCTTCGGCTACATGTCCAACATAAGGCTGGAAGAATACTTCCCCAATACCAAACCAGAAATAGAAGAACCCAGCATCGTCATCGGCACCGCAGCAGCCTGGCTCGCACCCAACGCACCCGTATGCTACGCCGACATGGCACGATGGGAAATACAACAACGATTCCGCCGACACGAAGTAAAGGCACTGGGCATCGACAACCACCACGACAGCCCATCAGTACAATACAAACGAGGATACTTCAACGACTGGAACATCATAGACCACTACAAAGACAACCTCATGCAAAGCAGCCGCATCCAATACTGGATCGACTCAAACCAACGCAACCAACCCAAAATGATTACCGACGCACAAATGCGTCAAGGACTGCAACGCACAGCACACAGCCCCTTCCGCGTAGTGCCGTTCTTCGACCCCGCACCATGGGGCGGACAATGGATGAAAGAAGTATGCGACCTGCCTCGCGAAGAACAGAACTACGGCTGGTGCTTCGACTGCGTACCCGAAGAGAACAGTCTCTACCTCGAAGCCGACGGCATACTCTTCGAACTGCCATCGCAAGACGTTGTCCTAAGCCACACACGCGAACTGCTCGGCCAGCAAGTGTGGCACCGCTTCGGAAAATCATTCCCCATCCGCTTCGATTTCCTCGACACCATGCAGGGAGGCAACCTCAGTCTGCAAGTACATCCCACCAACGAGTTCGCTCAACGCGAATTTGGCTTGCCCTACACACAAGACGAAAGTTACTATCTGCTCGACGCAGCACCAGATGCCGTCGTATATCTCGGCTTGAAAGAAGGCATCGACAAAGTGCAAATGATAGAAGACCTGCGGGCAGCACAACGCGGAGACATCATCTTTGACGCAGAAAAGTACGTCAACAAACTTCCAGCCAAAAAGCATGACCACTACCTCATCCCTGCCGGAACCATCCATTGCTCAGGCCACAACAGCATGGTTCTCGAGACAAGTAGCACACCAAGCATCTTCACATTCAAACTTTGGGACTGGGCTCGTCTCGGACTCGACGGCAAACCACGCCCCATAAACGTAGAGCGAGGCAAGCACGTCATCCAATGGGAACGCACCACACCCTTCGTGAAAACAGAAATCGCAAACCACTTTGAGGTACTGCATGAAGAGGAAGGTATCAAAGAAGAGCGAACCGGTCTGCATCCCAACGAGTTCATAGAAACCCGTCGCCACACCTTCAGTCGCCCAGTTGAGCACAACACAAACGGCGGTGTGAACGTGCTGAATCTGGTCGATGGCACAGCCGCTCTCATCGAAAGCCCAGAAGGAAAGTTCGAACCCTTCGAGGTACATTATACCGAAACCTTCATCATTCCTGCCTGCATCGGCCGTTACACCATTACGCCTCTACAGGGAGAATGCATGACGCTGAAGGCTTCTATCCGACCAATCGACTTGTAAAACTTCATAACAACTACTATAACCATGAATACTACTAACAAGAAAATCGTATTAACGCTTGATGCAGGCGGAACGAACTTTGTGTTTTCTGCGATCTGCAACAACGAGGAAATTGTCGAACCCGTTCGCCTGAAAGCCGTAACCACCGATACTGAAGGCTGCTTGGCTACGCTTGTCCAAGGCTTTACCATAGTGAAAGCGAAACTGGATGCTGAACCTGTTGCCATCAGTTTTGCTTTCCCCGGCCCTGCCGACTACGAGCATGGTGTGATTGGCGACCTGCCCAATTTCCCGTCTTTCCGTGGCGGTGTTGCTCTCGGCCCATACCTGGAGAGTGTTTTCGGCATTCCTGTTTTTGTGAACAACGACGGCAATCTGTTTGCTTACGGCGAGGCTTTGGCCGGAGCGCTGCCGCGTGTGAACAAAGCATTAGAGGATGCTGGCTGCAAACGGCGTTACAAGAATCTGATAGGCATTACGCTCGGAACGGGTTTCGGCTGTGGTGTGGTAATTGACAAGGTGTTGTTGAAGGGCGACAACGACTGTGGCGGCGATGTCTGGTGTATGCGTAACGGAATGTATCCCTTTGTGATTGCAGAGGAGAGTGTCAGCATTCGTGCCGTTCGCAGAGTGTATGCCGAGATGTCGCACGAGGACATTGGCGACCTCACCCCGAAGGATATTGGCGACATTGCCAACGGAACTCGTCCGGGAAACATGAAGGCGGCGCAGGAAAGTTTCCGCCAACTGGGCCAGGTTACTGCAGCCACTTTGGTGAATGTGTTGAATATTGTGGACGGCATCGTTGTCATTGGCGGTGGTCTTACCGGTAATGCCAAATGGATTTTGCCTGGCATAATGGAAGAGTTTGCCCGCCTTGCCGGCACGTTCTCCGGTAATCTGCTGCCCACCTTGCAGTCGGAGGTTTACAACTTCGAAGACCCTGAGCAGCGTGCTGCCTTCCTTGAGGACAAGGATGTCTATGTCGATGTGCCTCACACGGACAAGAAGGTGCTCTACCAGGCTCAGCGGAAGGTGGCTGTTCTGGTGTCGGAACTTGGTGCGAGCAAGGCTATAAATCTTGGTGCGTATAACTTTGCAATCAATCAGATAGAGAAATGAACAAGAAACTTATTCCCGTCATGCTGTGTTTCTTCGCGTTGGGTTTCGTGGATATGGTAGGCATAGCAAGCAACTATGTGAAGGAGGATTTGGCACTTTCGGACGCGATGGCGAACACGCTTCCTTCGCTTGTATTCTTCTGGTTCCTCATCTTCAGTATTCCCACGAGTCTGCTGATGAACAAGATTGGCAGGAAGAACACGGTTCTGCTGAGCCTTGTGATGACGCTTGCGGCGATGCTTGTACCGATGTTTACCGTTGACTTCACGATGTTGTTGCTGTCCTTTTCGCTTTTAGGGATAGGCAATGCCATCATGCAGACCTCGCTCAATCCATTGGTTGACAGTGCCATGAGTGGTGGTGCATCGGCAAGTACTCTCACCTTCGGGCAGTTCATCAAGAGCATTGCCTCGTTCATTGCTCCCATCATTGCCTCGTGGGGTGCTACGGTCGGTGCCTTCGGTTTGGGCTGGCGCGTGCTTTATCCTATATATTTATGTATAGGTGTTCTGGCAACGCTGTTGCTTTTCGGCACACGCATCAAAGAGGAGCCTGCCGCTCAGGAGCAGAAATCTGTGGCAGAACAGTTTGCAGGGGCTTTTGCTTTGCTGAAGAATCCTTTTGTGCTTTTCTGTTTCCTTGCCATCATCTGCCATGTAGGCATCGATGTCGGGACGAGCATTACTGCTCCGAAGATACTGATGGAGCGCACGGGCATCGGTCTTAACGAGGCCGCCATCATTGGCACCATCTACTTTGTAGCAAAAGCTGCAGGCAGTTTCAGCGGCACGTTCATCATGAACTACCTCAAGGACTGGACCTTCCTCCTTGTGAGTGTTCTGATGATGTTGGCAGCCGTGGTTGGTCTCGTGGCAGGCGAAAGCACTGCCGTCATCTATGCCAGTGTAGTTCTGATGGGCTACGGCAACGGCAATCCCTTCAGCATCATCTTTGCGAGAGCCTTGCAGGCCAGTCCCGGCAAGAAGAACGAAGTCAGCGGACTGCTCATCATGGGCATCTTCGGCGGCACGGTCTTCCCGCTCATCATGGGTGTTGCAAGCGACGCCATGGGCCAGATTGGTGCCGTCCTTGTCATGACACTGGGCATATTCTACCTGCTCGGGTACTTCGTGGCATACAGGCGGAAATAAAGGCTCGCCTCATCGCTGCGGACCATCCCGCCAAGGCCGTGAACATACGCCCCTAACCTGGTCCGTAAACATCTACTGCCAAGTTGGCAATAATGGTTAACCTTTCCGAGCATAATGGTTAACCCTTCCAGCTGACTTGGCAGTAGATGTTTTTGCACAAGGCTGGCGGCGGACAAGACACTGACATTCGGCAACATACATCATGCCCCACAAGTCTGCCGCCAAAGACACACAAAAAGAGCCCGGCTAAACTTGGATTTAGCCGGGCTCCCTATGTCTTGTCACTTTATTGTCGTTCCCCTTGAACCGTCGATGTTGTCGGAGTGGGTAATGACCACCTGCCGAACACCTTGACGAATCGCTTGGAAAGCATTCTCGAGTTTCGGGATCATACCGCCCGAAATGATGCCTTCGGCCGTGAGTTGCTGGAATTGTTCCTCGTTGATGAGCGGGATGACACTGCCATCGTCGTCGGCATCGCGGAGCACACCTGCTTTCTCGAAACAGAAAGTCAGCGTCACATCGTAATGTTCGGCCAAGCCACACGCCACAGAACCCGCTATGGTGTCAGCATTCGTGTTGAGGATGTGCCCCTCGCCATCGTGCGTGAGCGGAGCAACCACAGGCACTGTGCCGCCCTCGATGAGTTGCTTCAACAACAAGGCATCCACCTTGTCGACATCGCCCACATAGCCGAAATCGACCATCTGCTCCGTGCCGTCGTCCATCTTGACACGCTTCAACGGACGCTTATGGCTGCGAATGACATCGCCGTCGGCACCCGTCAGACCAATCGCCTTCACGCCCTTTGCCTGCAAACCCGCAACAATGCTCTTGTTGACCAAGCCCCCATAGACCATCGTCACCACCTGCAACATCTTCTCGTCTGTAATGCGGCGACCGCCAACCATGCGGCTCTCGATGCCAAGACTGCTCGCCATCGCCGTAGCCAGACGGCCACCACCATGCACAAGCACCTTGCGGCCCTGCAACACAGCAAACTGTTCGAGCAACGATGCCAGCGATGCTGCATCCTCAACTACACCGCCGCCTACCTTAATTATGTTTAGCGTTTCCTTCATTCTACCTGAATTTGCCAGTCTCCACCCATCGTGAAGACTGAATTACCACCATGTCACAACCGAAGCAGACCGTCAAGTCGCCCCTCTGTACTTGTCCTCGTCCTTATCCTCGAGCATAGAAAGATAACTCGTGAAACGGCTCTCCGCAATGCCACCCTCTGCCACTGCCTGCAAGACAGCACAGCCGGGTTCGTGCGTATGAGTGCAGTTACCGAAACGACACTCTGCCGAAACCATGAATATCTCACGGAAATAATGCGAAACCTCCTCACGCTCCATGTCGAACGTGCCAAAGCCTTTGATGCCCGGAGTATCGATAAGTGCACCACCCTGAGGCAGGAAAAACATCTGCGAGAAAGTGGTCGTGTGCATACCCGCATCGTGAGCCGCACTGATTTCCGCTGTCCTTGCATCCGCATCAGGCACAAGCAGATTGAGCAAAGTACTTTTACCCACACCGCTGTTACCGCTGAGAAGCGTCGTCTTGCCCTGAAGTTCCGTCCGCAACGCATCAATGCCGTCGCCCTTCTCTGCAGAACAAGTCACACACTTATAGCCAATACATTCGTACAGAGCAACAAGATATTCCATCTGCCCCCGCTCCAACTCATCGTAAAGGTCCGTCTTGTTGAAAATGAGAAGCACAGGAACACGATAAGCCTCTGCGCTCGCCAGGAAACGATCGATGAAGGTCGTACTCGTCTCCGGATGGGCAATCGTAACAACAAGCGCAGCCAAATCCACATTGGCCGCAATAATATGGCTCTGCTTCGAAAGGTTAGAAGCACGACGAATAATGTAATTGCGACGGTCCACAATGCCGTCTATCAACGCCGTCTGCCCGTCTGCACCAGGCGTAATGGTAACCATGTCGCCCACCGCAACTGGGTTCGTGCTACGAATACCCTTGAGGCGGAACGAGCCCTTCACCTTGCAGTCGAACAACAAGCCGTCGTCCGTCTTAACAGTATACCAACCGCCCGTATTCCTAATGACCAGTCCGTTCAATGTCGTGAACTTGAGAGCCCGATCAGACAGTCATTATTTCCTTCTCCTTGGCAGCGTACAATTCGTCCACCTTCTTGATGAACTTGTCGTGCATCTTCTGCATGTTTGCCTCGGCATCCTTCTCCAAATCCTCGGAAAGGCCTTCCTTGATGGCCTTCTTCAACTTCTCGATAATGTCGCGACGTGTATTGCGGATGCTGACTTTCGCCTGCTCAGCCTCCTTGCCGCACTGCTTGGCAAGTTGTCTGCGACGCTCTTCCGTCAAAGGAGGAATGCCCAAACGGATAATCTCGCCATTGTTCTCAGGGGTAATACCCACTTCGCTGTCCATAATAGCCTTCTCGATAGGGCGGAACATGTTCTTGTCCCAAGGCTTAATAGTAATGGTGCGTGCATCGGGAGCATTCACGGCGGCAACATTATTCAAAGGCACCAGACTTCCATAACTATCAACACGGATGCCATCTAAAATCTTAACATTAGCCTTACCCGCACGGATATGCGCCAAAGCCTCTTCCAGATACATTACCGATTCCTCCATTCTCTCCTCAGCAATGCCAAGCATTTCCTTTACGTCAATCATATCTCTTTATCTTAAATTATATATTTATTCTGTAAAACCAGTACAACCTTTTTGCACCTCTGCCACTATATTTCAGTAGCAAAAGTAATGGTTTTTATAAAAAAAACAAAGCAATGTAACCATATTTGCAGAAAAAACTCCTATATTTGTACCGTAGAATACAAAAAACATGGATATTGATGCTCGCATAGATGAATTACTTGCCAATCTGGAACCAATAACGTTGGAAGAGATGAAGGGCATACGTCTGATGAATCGAACAGATACCAAGTTCGTGACAGACAAGGCAAATTTGGCACGACTCCTTGAGTTGACGCAAGGGAAATACTATGCACAATTCCTCAACGGCAGCAAGATTGCAAACTACATGACTACCTATTGGGACACGGACAGGCATCTGTTTTACCTGGAACACCACAACGGACGTGCTCCAAGGCAAAAGGTTCGTGTCAGGACATACATGGACAGCGATATCACTTTCCTTGAAGTGAAGACGAAGAACAACCATGGCAGGACAAAGAAGAAACGTGTAGAAGTGCCATGCCAACAGATAACAGGAGAGAACGGCAACGAGGAATTCCTGCAAGAACGTGTACATCTCGGCATGAACGACCTGCACCCTACCGTTCGCAACCAGTTCCATCGCATCACACTCGTCAATTATGAAAAGACGGAACGGTTGACGATTGACTACGATGTCCACTTCCACAACATGGAAACAGGCAAGGATGCCAATGTCGGCCCCATTGTCATTATCGAATTGAAGCGTGACGGCAATGTATTCAGCCCTATCCTTGACATGCTCCGAGAACTGCGTATCAAGCCGAGTGGCTTCAGCAAATACTGCATCGGCTCTGCCTTGACGAACAAAGCACTCAAGCAGAACAACTTTAAGATACGTTTAAATAAATTCAACAAGATAGCCGGAAAGAAGTTGTAAGTACAAGCAATAAAATATTAACCTTCAACATAATGGAATTAATTCAGCAAATAAACTACGAGTTGGGCAACATGATTGGCCTGACACTCTTTGACCCTCAGCACTTCATCTCTTTGGTGATGCGCTTTGTTATCAACTTGATTGCCGTGACTATCATGGCGCGTTGTTTCTATTATCCACGCAGTCATCGCAGCGACTACATGTTCATCTTCATTCTGATGTCCATGAGTATCTTCCTGCTGGTTAGTTTGATGGAAGGCGACAGCATGAACATTGGTGCGGCAATGGGTCTGTTTGCTATCTTCGGCATCATGCGTTTCCGCACCGAGGCTGTGCCCATTCGTGAGATGACATACCTCTTCATGCACATTGCTATGAGTGTTGTCAATGCCATGGGGCGTGCGGAGTACCACCCGAAGGCTGACTATTGGGACGGTTTCGGCATTGTTACCATTGTCTTTGTCAACATTGTTTTTCTGGCTATGGCATGGTTGTTCGAGAACAGCAAACTGGTCAACACTTCTTGCAGCAAGTACATAAAGTATGACAATGTTGCCCTTATTGCTCCGGAAAGGCGTGGCGAACTGATTGCCGACCTCGAGAAGCGTACGGGTTTGAAGATAGAACGTATTGAGATTGGCATTGTCGATTTCCTGAAAGACGCATGCCTGATTCGTATCTTCTATGATGAACCTGCCGACAGGGGGAACAGCATTGAAGAAATGACAAAAATACCTCGTTTATGAAGATTCGCATCCTTGTTCCTTTACTTTCGTTGGCTTTCGCCATTTCTGCAATGGCGCAGGAGAACGATGAAGTCGGCATCTGGTCGGAGTTGGGCATCGAAAAGTCCATCACCAAGAAGTGGGATGTCGGTGTGGACCTGGAGTATCGTGCGCAGAACCGTGCACGTTTCTCTGCCGGTGTCAGCACGAGTTACAAGGTGGCCAAGCCTTTGAAGATTGGCGTGGGCTACAATTTTCTCTATTCTGAACGGCCGGACAAGTATAAGGTGAAGGACGAGGGCGTAGAAGGCTCTGACGAATGGACCAAGGGTTACAACTTTACTCCCGAGTATTGGTTTCCCCGTCATCGGTTTTTTGCTGAGGCAACGGGCAGCGTCAAACTTTGGGGCTGGCTGAAAGTGTCTCTCAGAGAACGCTATCAGTTGACGCATAGCAAGACAAGATATGTGACGAAGCAGAAGCATCGTGTTGACTATTTGAAGAAAGTTGACTTCGATGAGAACTGGAACGAAGTTGTGTGGTTTGAAGAATTGGTAAGGGACGAGGAAGAGACGGAAGTCAAACCTGCCATTACCGACCATGCTTTGCGTTCGCGTCTGAAGTTGGAGTACGACAAGAAGCGCTTCCCGTTTTCTCCGTACGTCTCGGCTGAGTTGCACAACAGCGTGGGCGTTGGCGACCACTTCCTGCTGCAAAAAGTACGCACCGCCATCGGTTCGGGCTATAAGTTCAAGAAGCAGCACGAGATTTCGCTTGCCTACATACTGACTTTCGACATATACGACATCGAAGACAACGAGGTGGTTCGCATGGACGAGAGAAAGCATGCCATCAACATTGGCTACAAGTATAGTTTCTGAAGTTAAACAGATTTTATTTACACATTATATAATATAAGCATTATGAAAGCGAAGAACATTTTGGCAGCACTGCTGCTCATGATTGGCTCCAACATGATGGCCGAAGAAACAAAGGCTCTCACCATCAGTTATAGCGGCACGGAGCAAAGCATCCCCCTGCCCATCGTGAAGAGAATCACGTTCGAAGACGGATATGTTGTTGTGAGCACTGCCGAAGGCAAGCACTCCTACCCCATCAGCGTTCTCGAGAAGATGACATTCACCACCGTTGACGACCCCACTGCCATCGAGGCTTTGCCCGAACAGGAAGAGAACGTTGTCTACAAGAACGGTACACTCTCTGTTAAGGGTAGCGGTCTGTTGCGCGTTTATACCACAAGCGGCGCGCTCGTAAGCATAGCACAGGTTGCCGAAGGCGCAAACATCAGCCTCAACGGTCTGCCAGCCGGCGTCTATGTGGTTCGCATGGGCGACAAGACCATCAAGGTGAAGAAATAAGCCGACTCATTCCGCCCCTCTCCATTGCAAACAAGAGGGGATGGGAAGACACCCCGTACATATTGGCAAAACATCTACTGCCATGTTGGCCGATTAGGCGTGCCTTTTCGGGCATAATGGTTAACCATTCCGGGCAACTTGGCAGTAGATGTTTCCGGAAGTGGCACAGGGAAACCTAACACCTTGGCATCCAACATGGTAAGGAATGGCATGTGTGTCGGCAACAGAAGAGCGGAGAAACACCGCCATTCATGCTGCTGAAAGCCACATCCACAATTCAACGATTACGGTTAACTAATTCTATCGAATAATATGTATCAGTCAAATAACAACATCTCCCAACTTGGAAGAAGATTCGGAGGAGCACTCCTGTCCCTTCTGCTCTGCTGCACCATGCAGGCACAGGAACAGATTCGCATCTGGCAAGGTGGCAACACCTCCAGTTCACGCTTCACAACCTCCGAATTGTTGTTCTCGGAAGATGGCACAAACCTCTCTGTCAACGGAACAACATTCCAGACAAGCGAGATAGACAGCATCATGGTGGTGCACACCGTCACCGTTACATACAACGGTGCACAGGCAACCGTCGACCTCGGACACGCACCCGGTGTGACCTACACCACCGACGGAGCACACGTCAACATCGTCAGCACCAACACAAAAGACGAGTTGGAATTCGTGCTCCAAGGCGAAAGCACACAAGGCTCGCTGACCTACACAGGCTCGTTCAAATGCAAGTTCTACCTGAACGGACTAAAACTAACCAGCGATAAAGGCGCAGCCATCGGAGCAGATGGCGGAGTCATCGACATCCAGTGCGGCAAGCGTGTGGACCTGATTCTAAATGACGGAACAGAAAACATCCTCGCCGACGCACCAAACGGCCAGCAGAAAGCAGCCCTCTACTGCAAAGGACACGTCGAACTCTCCGGCGGCGGCTCACTCACCGTAACAGGCAAAACCAAGCATGGCATCGCAACAAACGAGTATCTGGAACTGAAGAAAAGCGCCGGCAGCATCACCGTAAACGGAGCAGTATCCGACGCAATGCA
>X129_Alpine_Ibex__coassemble_6_pt1 | contig 27249 bp, 18 predicted proteins | sample X129_Alpine_Ibex__metabat2_low_PE_007 | metagenome-assembled genome bin X129_Alpine_Ibex | reverse complement strand
GAAATAGACACCCTGTGGAAAGGGCACAAACACATCTGCTGGGACTTGCAGCCCGACATCAACATCCTGAGCGGCGTGAACGGCGTAGGGAAAAGCACCATACTCAACCGCGTCATCATGCACCTGCTCGAAATCGACAAAATGGAACGCAAAAACAACGGCGTACACCTCACATTCTTTCCCCCAGAAGCAAAGTCCATCGACTTCGATGTCATTCGCTCCTTCGACCGCCCCATGCTCTCGAGCGAACTCATGAACAAAGTCACCGACGTACAACTGCAAACAGAACTCGACCTGCAAATCTACCAACTGCAGCGCAAATGGCTCGACTACCAGGTGAACCTCTCAAACCGAATGGTGGAACTCTTCACAAGCCAAGTGCCCGATGCCGCAGAGAAAGTACAAGAACTGGCAAAAGAGAAAACACACTTCCAGGACATCGTAGACGAACTCTTCAGCGAAACAGGGAAAACCATCAAACGAAACTGCAACGAAATATTCTTCGACAGTTACGGCGAAACAATCCCACCCTATAAACTCTCAAGCGGCGAAAAGCAAATGCTCATCATACTGCTCACCGTCCTGATACAAAACAAACGCCCCTTCGTCCTCTTCATGGACGAACCAGAAGTCAGCCTGCACATAGAATGGCAACAACGATTGCTCGACATACTGACAGACCTCAACCCAAACGTACAAGTCATACTCACCACACACAGCCCCGCCGTCATCATGAACGGATGGAGCGACAAAGTAACAGACGTCGAGGACATTGAAGTAAAATAACACATGGCAAAAAGGCTGCAGGAACATCTCAACTCAAACTACGTCGAACTGGCACAAAAACTTCGGCCAAAGAATGCCGTGCGAAAAGTAGTAGCATACGTCGAAAGTTACGACGACGTCTTCTTTTGGCGCTCAATCTTGCAAGACTTCGAAACAGAACGTCTGCGTTTCGAAGTCATGCTCCCCTCGCGCCAAGCACTCAGCAAAGGGAAAAAAGCAGCCCTCATGAACCGGCTCGGCCCATCACTCGGCGACTTCATGATTGCCTGCGTAGATGCCGACTACGACTACCTCATGCAAGGCGCAACACCGATAAGCAAGACACTCCTTTCCTCACCATTCATCCTGCACACATACACCTACGCCATAGAAAACTACCAGTGCTATGCCCCTGCACTCCACACAATCTGCGTGATGAGCACACTCAACGACAGATGCATCATCTCCTTCGACGACTTCATGGAACAGTACAGCAACATCATCTGGCCACTCTTCGTATGGAGCATTTGGACACACAAAAACGGGCAGGCAAACAGTTACAGCATCACCAGTTTCGCACAAACCGTCACCTTCCACGACATAAATCCATATCACCCCGAAAACGCACTCGAGCAACTCAGAACCCGTGTCAACAAACAAGTAGCATGGCTGCAACGCAAATTCCCTAAAGCAAAAGACTCATACCCGAAACTGAAGAACAGCCTGCAAGAAGAACTCGACATACATCCTGCCGACACCTATCTCTATATTCAAGGACACGCGCTGATGGAAGGCGTAGTACTGCCCCTGCTCTGCCCCGTCTGTAACATGCTGAGAAGGGAACGGGAAAAAGAAATCTCACAACTGGCAATACACAGCCAGCAAAAACAAAACGAACTCTCAGGCTACCGCAACAGCCTGTCGCCCATCGACCTCATGCTTCGTAAAAGTGTAGCCTTCAAGGAAAGCAAGCCCTACCAGAAACTACGTTCCGATATTGAGAAACTCACAGAAAGAATCACCAAACGCCTATAAGCAAAAGACGTTTACTTCCGTATATCCCACAAACACACAAAAAACAATCATACATGAAAATTAAGTATCTTACCCTATTGTTGGCTGTTACAATGTTACTGCCAACATCCATCAACGCACGAGAAAAGAAAAGCAAAGCAAAAACAGAGCAAAAGGCAAAAGACAAGAAATCTAAGGAAAAGAAGAAGAAAAAAGAGCAAGCAGCAACTCCAAAAGACAGCGTAAAAGTAGAAAAACCCAGCATCGAACGCAAAGGACTCTTTAATGTAACAAAAGTAAAGAACGACTGGTTCTTCGAAATCCCCGACAGCCTAATCGGACGCGAGTTCCTCACCACCACACGCTACACCAGCACACCGGCAAACTCCGGCAAGTTCGGCGGAGAACAACTCAACGGCAAAACACTATATTTTGAAGTCGCACCAGACGACAAGTTACTCATGCGGGCAAGCCTGCTCATCAACTATGCCGACACAACACAAAATATCAATCGGGCTATAACTATCAGTAACGAAAACCCCATCATCGGCGCATTCAAAATTGAAAGCCATAAGGACAACATCTACAAAATAAAAGTCAACGATTTCTTCAATCAAGACAATCCTGCCATCGGACTAACGAAGAGCATAAAGGATGGCTTCGGGCTGCAAGGACAGATTGGCGACGCTTCGTATATCGAAGACATCAAAACCTTCCCCATGAACACAGAAGTACGCCTCGTAAAGACATACAGCAGCAATAACAGCGTACTCATCAGCAGCGGACGCACAGGCAGAGCAACCTTCGGGCTGAACATCAGTTTCATTCTGCTGCCCGAAAAGCCCATGATGCGCCGATACTTCGACCCACGCGTAGGTTTCTTCACCGACTCATACACCAACTACTCCGACGAGCAGCAACGCGTAGAAGGCAAACAATTCATCACACGCTGGCGATTGGAGCCTCGCCCCGAAGACATTGAAAAGATGAAACGCGGCGAATTGGTAGAACCCATCAAGCCCATTGTCTATTACATAGACCCAGCAACTCCAAAACAATGGCGCAAATACCTCATCATGGGCATCAACGACTGGCAGAAAGCATTCGAGAAAGCAGGCTTCAAAAACGCAATACGAGGCGAGGAATGGCCCGAGAACGATACTACAATGAGTATGGAAGATGCCCGCTACAGTTGCATACGTTACCTTGCAAGTCCCATCGAGAATGCTTACGGCCCCAACGTACACGACCCACGCACAGGCGAAATCCTCGAAAGTCACATATGCTGGTACCACAACATCATGAGCCTTGTACACGATTGGTATATGGTACAGTGCAGCACTATTGACGAAGCAGCACAAAAGATGAATTTCGACGAAGAACTCATGGGCGAACTTATACGCTTCGTATCAAGCCACGAAGTGGGACACACATTAGGTCTTCGCCATAACTTTGGCAGCAGTGCCACCGTTCCTGTTGACAGTTTAAGAAGCAAGGCATGGGTAGAGGCGCACGGACATACACCCAGCATCATGGACTATGCACGCTTCAACTATGTTGCCCAGCCCGAAGATGGAATAACACGCAAAGGCATCTTCCCACGTATCAACGACTACGACGAATGGGCCATACAGTGGGGCTATACACCGATGCTCGATGCAAAAGACGAAGACGAAGACCACAAGATGCTTGAGGCAATGACTGTCAAAGCAATGGAAAACCCGCGCTTGTGGTGGGGAGACGGTGAACGTTCCATTGGACGTGAAGACCCGCGATTCCAGACAGAAGACTTGGGCGACGATGCTGTCAAGGCAAGTCGCTATGGCATCCTTAATCTTAAGCGCGAACTTGCCGCATTGCCAGAATGGACTTTGGACAATGAAAAAGACCTCTACTGGCAAGACATTAACCGCATGTACGATAAGATTCGCACTCAGTTCCTGCGCTATATGGGGCACGTCACACGCAACATCGGAGGATATTGTTACAATTTCAAGCCCAAAGGGTCTGCCGAGAACTTCTATTCACCATGGCCTTTGGAGAAACAGAAAGCAGCGCTCCAGTTCCTCAACGAACAAGTGTTGAACGAACCTGTTTGGCTTCGCGATATGAGTTACGCACGCCGTTTGGTTTCCAATCCGCAGGAACTTACCAACAATGTCGGCAAGACTGTGATTACCAACATGATGAACAGGCTCGAGAGCCTCAACGAGTTGTATACACCACAGGCATATCTTACCGACCTGACAAAGATGGTATTCGCCGAACTTGACAACAACAAGAAGGTGACGCCCTATCGTATTTCCTTGCAGAACAATATGTATCTGCATTTGAGCCGTGCCTACGGCAATGGGAATCAAACGGTAAGACCTGCTGTTCTCTACACTTTGCAGCAGTTGGAACGTAAGACAAAGTCGGCTGCCAAGACTGCTCCCGATGCCGAGAGTCGCGCACACTGGGCAAGCCTACACGACCAGATTGGAAGATTACTCTCTTGGAAATAAGCAACTCATATAACTTATCATTCTAATAATAAAGGATTGCGAAAGTGCAATTGGATTTATGAATGTTATTAAGGCATATATCGGCACAAGCCTCATCCTGCGTATCCTTGCCGGTGTTGTAATTGGCACGTTGCTAGCAATGTTTCTGCCCGGATATGATGGCATGGCCATATTGGGTGATTTATTTGTAGGGGCACTCAAGGGTATTGCGCCGGTACTGGTGGCAGTACTGGTGGCATCGGCCATTGCTAAGTCTGGTAGCGGGTTAAGCAGCCGCTTCAATACCGTGATTACACTCTATCTGTTTACCACACTGATGGCTGCTGTATTTGCGGTTTTTGCCAGCCACTTCTTCCCCGTAGGCATTTCCGTTGACAATGTGGCAAGCGTAGAAGGTGCTGCCCCGGGTGCACTGGACGAGGTGTTCCGCAAGATACTGAAAGACATTACGAGCAATCCTCTTGCTGCCATTGCGGATGCCAATTACCTGAGCATCCTGTTTTGGGCAGTTGTGATAGGCCTTGCCTTGAAAATTGTAGCCAGCGAAAAAACTATTTCCTCGCTGAGCGAGTGGGCTGATGCAGTGTCGAAGGTGGTGGGATGGATTATTCAGTGTGCTCCGTTTGGCATCATGGGCTTGGTTTACACATCGGTATCTACGAGTGGATTGGAGATTTTCACCACATACGGCCGACTGTTGTGCCTGCTTGTTGGCTGTATGCTGGCAGTCTCGCTTGTAGTCAACCCCGCCATTGTAGGCATACTTCTAAAACGTAACCCCTACCCCTTGGTGTGGCGTTGCCTGAAAGAGAGTGGTGTCAGTGCATTCTTCACCCGTTCTTCGGCTGCAAATATCCCTGTCAACATGGAGTTGTGCAAGCGTATGGGCTTGGACAAGGACTTCTATTCGGTGAGCATCCCATTGGGCAGCATCATCAATATGAATGGTGCAGCCGTCACTATTACGGTAATGACACTTGCCACGTGCCATGCCCTCGGCATCGAGATTACGCTGGGCAGCGCATTACTGCTGAGCATCATTGCTGCGCTCGGAGCCTGTGGCACTTCGGGTGTTGCCGGTGGCTCGCTACTGCTTATCCCTATGGCTTGCTCTCTTTTCGGCATCAACAATGATATTGCCATGCAGACTGTTGCTGTTGGCTTCATTATTGGTGTAGTTCAGGACTCTGTGGAGACGGCGCTCAACTCCAGTGGCGACGTGCTTTTCACCATTACTGCAGAAATGCGTGAACGCATGAAACGGGGGAATTAACCCATCGGAATATAATGTACAAGCCACGCACTTATGGCATTAAGGTTTGGCAAGCAGCACACATAATTCCACAAGGCACGTTAAGTTGCCCAACACGGCACGTTAAATCACACAACAAAGCACGTTAAGTTTGACGACTTAGCGTGCCTTGTTTTGAATAATGATTAACCTATTTTAGAATGGACATTAAGGCTGCAGGCAGTCCCTTCTCATAGACCGAAGAAAAAGAGGAAAGCCTGACTCCTGTCGCAACGCTAAAATTCCAAATCCGCCCAATGTGGATTGTGGTCGGAAAGGATGTTTTCGGGACTCTGCACCTCAATGTGAGAATGCTTGACACGAATGGTAGGCGTCAGGAAAATAAAGTCAATCTTGTTGCACTCAAGAGGCGAAATGCGTAAAAAATTCTGAAATGTATAGACCGTACCCGTATGATTAGGAGTCATATGGTAGGCATCGTTCATACGAAAAGCGTTGCTTGTCATCGTTACATATGCCTCATCATCCTCGGTGACATTGAAGTCTCCGGTTACAACAGCAGGACGATTGCCTACAATTTCCTGAATCTTCTTCATGATAAGTTTTGCACTCTCTCGGCGAGCCGTTACGCCCACATGGTCAAAATGCGTGTTGACTGCCATGAAAATCTTGCCCGTAGCCTTGTCCTTCAGTTTGGCATAACTGGCAATACGTTCTATGGCCGCATCCCAACCCTTCGAGCCGGCAACGTCGGGCGTCTCACTTAACCAGAAATTACCTTTGTCGAGAACCTCAAACTTGTCTTTAAGAGAGAAGATAGGCGAATACTCACCCTTAGTCATACCATCGGCTCTGCCCACGCCAACATAGTCGTACTGAGGCAAACGCTCCAGCAAATCGAGCAACTGAGAGTGCAGGACCTCCTGCATGCCAACAACATCGATAGCCTTGTCCTTTATGTAATTCGCCACACGGTCGCGACGAACATTCCAACCAAAACCAGCCTTGTCATCACCATCGTTCTTCAAACGGATATTGAAAGTACAACAACGAATCGACGTCGACTGTGGCTCCGAAGCAACACAGAACAGCGAAGATACAAACGACACAAGCATCAAAAGCAATAATTTCTTCATAGTCTAAGATATTTGATTTACGCAAAGGTATAAAATAATTCACTACTGATAGTATCTACCTCACGGTTTTTTTGTATTTTTGCAAAACAATATGGCATAAAGCCCCAAAAAGAAACACACATGAACAAGGTAATGCTCATAGGCAATGTCGGGAAAGAACCGGAAATAAAATACGTCGATGCCGGAGTCTGCGTGGCAAGCGTAACACTCGCCACAACCGAACGCGGCTATAAACTACAAAACGGAACCGAAGTACCCGAACGCACAGAATGGCACAACATCGTGCTTTGGAGAGGTTTGGCTGAAATAGTCGAAAAATATGTACACAAAGGCGACAAACTCTTCGTCGAAGGACAAATACACACACGCAACTACGAAGACCGTAATGGCGTAAGACGCTACGTCACAGAAATATGGGCAGAGTCATTGGAAATGCTTTCACCCAAAGCACAAGCCCAGGAAAACAATACACAATAAACACAAAAACAAGGCTCTACCCTATTCCCTAAAGACAACACAACACTCCGTCCCACAGAATAACATTGAGACACATATATCACACAAGCAATCATGCAGAATTGGCCTGAACTCTGTAACACACTATATCAAAATCTTAGCGAAACTATACAAACGGTAAGCATCGAAGCACCAACCCGCGATGTATGGATGACCGTCGGCATCGTCGTCTTACTGCTCCTTTGCTCGGGTTTCGTTTCAGCAAGCGAAATTGCCTTCTTCAGCCTTAGCCCAAACGACAGAAGCATCATAGACGAAGCCAAATCCGACGGCAAACGCGAAGGACAAGGCAAACATCGTTCCGATTCAAAAATACTGGCACTCCTGAATAAGAGCGAGCATCTGCTGGCAACAATCCTTATCAGTAACAACCTGGTAAACATCGCCATTGTCACGCTGCTTACGTTCTGTTTCGAAAAAACAATTAAGTTCGGCCAAGCACGATGGCTTGAATTCCTCGTCATGATCGTACTGCTAACATTCCTACTTCTGCTCTTCGGCGAAATAGTCCCTAAAATATATGGCGCTCAGCATGCACTGGCATTCAGCCGCTTTGCCGCACCCAAATTACAAATACTGAACAAAGTGTTCTGGCCATTAAGCCAATTACTAATCCGTAGCAAAGTCATCACCAAACGTCTGCAAGCAAGCGACGCCGACATGCTTACCGTCGACGATTTGGAAAAGGCTATGGAACTGACCGACAAAAAAGACATTGCAGAAGAAAGCAACATGCTAAAAGGCATCATACGCTTTGGAGGAGAAATGGCAAAAGAAATAATGACCAGTCGAATAGACATTGTCGATCTCGACATAAAAGCCCCGTTCTCAGACGTACTTGCCTGTATCGTTGACAACAACTATAGCCGTATCCCCGTCTACCAAGACACCCAAGACAACATCAAGGGCGTTCTCTACATCAAAGACCTACTACCACATTTGAATAAATCACAAAGTTTCCGCTGGCAAACACTCATACGTCCTGCATATTTCGTGCCGGAAACAAAGATGATTGACGACCTGCTTCGCGACTTCCAACAAGACAAAGTACATATGGCGATTGTTGTTGATGAATTTGGAGGCACAAGCGGAATCGTAACAATGGAAGACATCCTGGAAGAAATCGTTGGCGAAATAAACGACGAATACGACGACGAAGAAAAACCCTATCAGCGCCTTAATCAGAATACCTATATCTTCGAAGCGAAAACACTCATGTCTGACTTCACAAAGATACTGAATCTCGACGACGATTACTTTGAACACATTGAAGGCGAAGCAGAAACATTAGCAGGATTACTCCTTGAGATTAAAGGAGAATTCCCCATCCAAGGAGAGCGAATCAATTACAAAAACTTCACCTTCGACGTTCTGGAAGTTGACCAGCGTCGCATCGTCAAAGTAAAAGTCATCGCTCATAACAAGTAGACAACACACAAAAGAAGGAAACTCCTGATGGGTTTCCTTCTTTCATAGTATATTTAATACAGATTATTATTCTTGCTTCTTAGAATTTAGTAATCGGTCTATCTCAACAAACTCTTTTCCCAAATTGAGGTTAAGATAAATACGATAAAGAGGAGAAGCCCAGCGTTCCTGCTTGTCAGGCTGTAAACGTCGGACCATTTCCATACAAGGCCGTGCTTCACGGTAGAGTATCTGTGTCTTTTGCTTATCTACCGTATATTGAGGATTCTTCACATCCTTACAAGCCATTTCCTGTGAGATAACAGCCATGTTAAGATAGGCAATACCTTTATTGTAATATGCATCTGCAAAATCTTCAGCAAGTGCAATCGTACTGTCTGCATATGTAATACATGCATTGAAGTTATCCTCAGCAAGATAACTCTTTGATTTTGCATAGTAGTGAATTGCCTTCCCACCCGTTCTGGCAATCAGTTTGTCTGCAAGTGCTCTCTCTTCCTTATAGTTTCTTTGACTGTGATACCAATCTGCAAGTTGCACAAAAAAATAGTCATGCTGAGGGAAAGACACTATTCCCTGCTTAAGCGTAGCAACCCAAGCAGAATCATTGTCTAACTTCGCATATGAACGAACCTTATATTCTTGTAAAACCGCTGCTTTGGCTGAATCTAAATAACCTATTGCCTCGTCAGCATATTTTATTGTTCCAGAATAATTCTCAGAAAGGAAAGCAGACAATGTTGCCCACAAGGCTGCATTAGAATAGAGAGAATCGGACTGTTCCTTCTTCTTACTTTCTTCCTTATAAGAACAATATAAATCAAAAAAAGGATAGGCCAAAGCATAGTTCTTTTTGGAAAGGAAGAACTTGCCACCACTAAGGATATTGCGGCGATGCTTCTGACGAAGAACTTGTGTTTTCTTTTTAAACGAGGGACGTACATTCCCCTTATGATCGGGAAGATAGTCCACACTGTCGCATTGCCGAAGTTGTCTGTACATATCACAAAGTTTATTAAAAAACCGTGCTGTATCGTATGGTTGTTTGAGATATGCCTTTTGGTTCTCAACACCATTTAGCGACTCTTCGAGCAATGCGGCAGTATAGTGTATCTTTGCTCTTTCCTTGTTCTTTAGTTCTGGACGGCTCAATGCACCAAGCAAGGCATTTCTGGCAGCATCCTGACCTCCTTTATTCTTGAGTGCAGTCTTAGCGTTCTTATAGAGCGTACCAAGCCTTTCCTGTTTGGGTTTCTCTGTCTTCTTCTTTGCCGAAGAAGGCGTCAAGAAAGCAATAAACATGAACGAAAGGAGCAATACCCACCTCATGACTAATGAACTTGAAATGAAAGCAATTAAAATGTAACTACTAAGAACTATAAGAGTTTGTCCATCTCTGCAGCCTTTGCTGCCTGTCCTGTTACAGAGTAACACTGGCGAAGTTCGAAGGCCCACTTCTGTGGCTCATTAGGAGTACACTCACGTGCCTTCTCGAAATAAGGAATTGCTTCGCCGAAAAGTTCTTTTGTCTTTTCAAGTGCCTTCTTGGCTTCAACTTGATTCTTAATTGAACTTACTGTTGCATTCAAAGCAAGGGCCTTACGGTATTTGCAAAGGCCACACTGGTACCAAGCATCATAATAATCGTTCTTAAGTTCGGTGCACTTCTTATAAACCTCAAATGCTTCATCATATTTCTCTGACTCAAACAACTTATAACCCTTACCATAATGAGCGATAAGAACATTCGGGTCTTTAGCGATGATTTCGTCTACGTAAGGCAACATGAGATTGCTTTCGGCACCTGCCTCTTTATCCTTCTTCAGATAATAAGCAATCAGCATCTGAATGTAACTCTCGTTTGCCTTAGGTTCTTCGATGGTCATTTTGCGAACATAGTTTGCCCAAGCGACGGTATCTCCACGCTCACGGAAAGATTCTACCATTACCTGTTTTGTTGCTGCTGCATTCTCGGTATATAGAATTGCCTTGTCGAAGAGAGCATCCATTTTGTCGTACATCTTTCCTTCATGAGCAGTGTGGAAAGCATAATAGGGAACTTGCTCTTCAGGAATTTGATACTTTACCTGGCCATCTACTTCAGGATAGAGTTGGGTGTAATTCATCACTGTTTCGAATGCCTCTATGGCTTTGTCATATTTGTTACCCTCACTGAAAAGTTGTGCAGCAAAAAGATAGAAGTTTGCACTTTGTGCCAAATTTGCCTTTCTGCTTTTGAGATAGTTCTCATTTCCTGTTTCGCCCTTTGTTACTTTAGTATTCTTTAATTCACCCTGCAAGGCTGTAGTCAAAGCCTTGAGGTTAGTAAAGAAATACAGTGTGTCGAATGCTTGACCTTTCTGGACATAACCCAAAATTGTATTATTAGGGAACTGCGTCAAATCAGCATAGATTTTATATGCTTCACCCAATTTCTTTTCATCTATCATGCCACTCTTGAGAGCCTTGCGAATATATGCCTGGCCCTTTTTGCACTCGGAAATGATTTCTTCGTCCGTTGCTGTTTTCTCATTAACTTTGGCTGTAATGGCTTCGGCTATCTTCTTAGCCTCATTCATTTGTGCCTTTGCTTCCTTCTGTGCTTGCTTGATGGCAGCCTTGTCTTGCTGACCCATGATGGTACCGACACAAAGGAGCAGTGCCATCGAAAGAATTATCTTTTTCATAGTTGTATTATATATAATATATAATGTGTTTGTTATTTTATTCTGTTGTTTCACCCTCTGATGGTGTCTCCGGTTCATCGTCGGCACGAGGAACGACACTCAAGTGGGAAATGACATCATTGCGTTTCTTGAGTTCTATAACCTTTGTGCCTTGAGTGACACGGCTCTTCGTTTCTTTAATAACGTCGGCATGGAGTCGGATGGTTGTGCCGCTCTTGTTGATAATCATCAAGTCGTCATCATCCTTGACAACTGTGATAGCAACAAGGTAACCGGTTCTTTCCGTGATAGCCAGTGTCTTCACGCCCTTTGCATGACGGCTTGTCTTGCGATACTCTTCCACATCGGTTCTCTTGCCGAAGCCATTCTCGCTAAGTACCATGATGCTCTCTGTTTCCGAATCGTTGATGATACACATTCCGACAACTTGGTCGCGAGCATCATCATCGAGAACGATGCTCTGTACGCCTGTTGCAGTACGTCCCATCGGGCGAACCTGAGTCTCGTCGAAGCGTACAGCACGACCGCCTGCATTGGCAATAATGATTTCGTTCTTACCATTTGTAAGTTCCACACCGATGACCTGATCGTCTTCGCGAATGTTGATGGCATTGACACCATTTGAACGTACACGGCTGTAATCCGTCAAGCATGTCTTCTTGATGATACCGTTCTTGGTACAGAACACAACATAGTGGCTTTGGCAGAATTCAGGGTCGTTGAGTTTGCGAATGCAGAGACAAGCACGAACGGCATCGCCCGGTTCGATATTGAGCATATTCTGGATGGCACGGCCCTTGCCTTGTTTGTTTCCATCGGGAATGTCGTAAACCTTAAGCCAGTAGCAACGACCTCTGTCCGTGAAGAAGAGCATTGTGTTGTGCATTGTGGCAGGATATATCTTCTCGATGAAGTCGTTGTCGCGTGTTGAACTTGCCTTTACGCCAATGCCACCACGACCTTGTGCCTTGAACTCTGCCAGAGGTACACGTTTGATGTAACCCATGTGCGACATGGTGATGACCACTTCGTCGTCGGCATAGAAGTCTTCGGCATTGAACTCTTCTGCACTGGGCAGAATCTCTGTACGACGTTCGTCGCCATATTGTGCCTTTATCTCAAGGAGTTCGTCCTTAATGACCTTGCGACAGAGTTCATCGTCGGTGAGAATCTGGTTGTAGTATTTTATTTTCTCCATCAGTTCGTCGAACTCGGCATGGAGTTTTTCTTGATTAAGACCGGTAAGTTGGCCGATTCGCATTTCGACGATTGCCTTGCTCTGAAGTTCATCGAGACCGAAACGTGCCTCCAATGCTCGCTGAGCATCCTGTGGTGTCTTGCTGCTCTTAACAATCTGTATTACCTCGTCGATGTTGTCGCTGGCAATGATAAGACCTTCCAAGATGTGGGCACGCTCTTCTGCCTTACGGAGGTCATACTTTGTGCGACGTATGGTCACCTCGTGACGATGCTCGATGAAGTTGCTGATGAAATCCTTCAAGGTGAGCAGTTGAGGACGGCCTTTAACCAAAGCGATGCTGTTCACGCTGAAACTTGTCTGCAGCGGTGTCATCTTGAAGAGTTTGTTCAGGACTACACGAGCATTGGCGTCGCGCTTCAAATCGACAACGATGCGCATACCTTCGCTGTCACTTTCGTCATTGACGTTGCTGATGCCTTCTATCTTCTTGTCGCCAACGAGTTGGGCAATGTATTCGATAAGTTGTTGTTTGTTGACGCCATAAGGAATCTCGCTTACCACGATTTTGTCGTGTGTGTCGCCATTTTCTATTTCGGCTTTTGCACGAATAATGACACGTCCGCGACCTGTTTCGTAGGCATCGCGAATGCCTTGCATACCCATAATGTAGGCGCCTGTCGGGAAGTCGGGACCCTTGACATACTGCATCAGGTCTTCTATCACGAGTTCATTGTTATCGACAAAAGCCACACAAGCGTCGATAACCTCGCCCAAGTTATGAGTAGGGATATTGGTTGCCATGCCGACAGCAATACCTGTAGCACCGTTTACCAGAAGATTTGGAATACGTGTAGGCATCACTACGGGTTCTTCCAGCGTATCGTCGAAGTTCATTGTCATGTCGACGGTTTCCTTCTCAAGGTCGTCCATCATGCTTTCGCCCATAAGGCTAAGACGAGCCTCCGTGTAACGCATAGCCGCAGGGCTGTCGCCATCGATTGAACCGAAGTTACCTTGTTTGTCGACCAATGTGTAGCGCATGGCCCATTCCTGTGCCATACGAACGAGTGCCATATAGACAGAACTGTCACCATGAGGGTGATACTTGCCGAGCACCTCACCTACAATACGTGCGCACTTCTTGTAGGGACTGCTATGGAAATTACGAAGTTCACGCATACCATAAAGGATGCGGCGGTGCACGGGCTTGAAGCCGTCTCTGACATCAGGCAGGGCACGAGCCACAATGACGCTCATCGAATAGTCGATGTAACTCTTCTTCATTTCCTCCTGAATGTCTACTTTGATTATTCTTTCTTGATCTTCCATTGGAATTTAGTTTGGCTTATACCAAGCCATGGGTTTATGTTTGTGTATTTTCGTGTGCAAAGGTAATAAAAAAAAGGCAGAAACACAAGTGTTTTTCATTTTTATTTTTTGGGTTTTTAAGAACGCAAGAATCTCTAAACGCATTTTAACAAAACAAAGTAACAGCAATACATTAGAGTTACTGCGATTAGAACTTTTTGGCATAGCCAACCTTACACCTGGACACACACCTGGGCTGCAAGTCATGACCCACAGTACTCCAAACTTCACACAACATTACATCCTACGTACAATGCAGACACTTCGCCAACATCAGCAGCCTAATAAACACAAGAAAAAAGTTGACAAAAAGCACAAAAACAAGTGATGTTTGAAGACTAAAAATGTTGTAAAGATTTTTCCTGCCCGATTGATTTGCCGTCGAAACACGCTAAAAAATATAACCTAACATGACAAGTCGGACAACTTAACACGTGTACTTTGACAACTATACAGGTAAAGTCAGCAAAGTAAACACGGATTTATGTCCTACTTTACAAGCCAAAACGCTCCGAAAACACAAGGATTTCATCCGTTTTTACAGATGCTAATCATCAACGAGCCACGCAACTCCTTGATTATCTGTACATAAACAAAACCGCCAAAACTTCTTTATTTTCGCAAAAGGAAAGGCTCATACAAAAAGAATCGTTTTTCAGAACAAATGAATCAAACAAAAATCATTACATCATACACGTTTGCACCCGAGTCTTATACTGTACGGAAATGGGGCAAAGAACACACAATCAAACCTATTGTGCCTCGGTCCGTCTGAACACAAAAAGTGTAAATTCACCACCTTACATCTTATCATAAAAGAGGAATTTTGAAAACACACGCCTTGAATTTTGAATTATTTTCGTATCTTTGCCCAAAATAATAAACTCACTACACATGCCTCTCAGACTACCAGACAGGCTTCCCGCCATCGAATTCCTCAAGAACGAAAACATCTTCGTCTTGGGCGACGAGCGCGCTAACGCACAAGATATCCGTCCGCTTCGCATCGCCGTACTCAATCTCATGCCGCTGAAAATCACCACCGAGACAGACCTTGTCCGGCTTCTTTCCAACAGTCCGCTTCAACTCGAAGTGCATCTGATGAAAGTTAAAGCGCACACGAGCAAAAACACACCCATCGAACACATGCAAGCATTCTATCGCGACTTCGAAGAGATGCGGCATGAGAAGTTCGACGGAATGATAATAACAGGAGCACCGGTAGAGCATCTCGACTACAAAGATGTAACATACTGGGACGAAATGACCGACATCTTCACTTGGTCTCGCACTCATGTAACAAGCACATTATACATCTGCTGGGCAGCCCAGGCCGGTCTGTATTACCACTACGGCGTACCTAAATACCCACTTTCGGAAAAGATGTTCGGTATCTTCCCACAAGCACCGTTAGAACCACAGTTGCCCATCTTCCGAGGCTTCGACGACATCTTCTACATGCCACACAGCCGTCACACCGAAATACGTCGCGAAGACGTTCTTGCCATACCCGAACTGACACTCATTGCCGAAGGAGAGGAAAGCGGAGTTTCAATGGTAATGGCACGAGGCGGACGCGAAATCTTCATTACAGGACACTCGGAATACTCGCCGCTGACACTTGACACAGAATACAAACGCGACCTTAACAAAGGGCTCCCCATCAAGATGCCACGCAACTACTACCGCGACAACGAGCCAGAGAAAGGACCGCTCGTAACCTGGCGAGGGCACGGAAATCTACTCTTCCAAAACTGGCTCAACTATTACGTTTATCAGGAAACGCCCTACGACATCAATGCAATCCATTGAACTCCTCTCGCCTGCAAAAAACCTCGAGTGCGGCATAGCCGCCATCGACCACGGTGCAGACGCCGTCTATATCGGTGCCGCACGCTTCGGAGCAAGAGCCGCAGCAGGCAATACAACCGAAGACATCCGGGCACTCTGCAATTATGCACATAAGTTTGGAGCCAAAGTTTACGTCGCAGTCAACACACTCCTCCACGAAGACGAAAAGGAACCGGCACGGCTACTGATATGGGACCTCTACCGTGCAGGAGCAGATGCCATAATCGTTCAAGACACAACCTTTCTCCAAATGAACCTTCCGCCCATCCCCCTTCACGCAAGTACACAGATGGACAACAGAACAGCAGAGAAAGTTTCGTGGCTCAAAGAAAAAGGAATCAAACAGATAGTTCTTGCTCGCGAACTGTCGCTTCAAGAAATAAAAGACATCCACAAAGCCGTTCCCGACGTATCGCTCGAAGCCTTTGTGCATGGTGCACTCTGTGTCTCGTACAGCGGCAGATGCTATGCATCGGAATACTGTTTCGGCCGCTCTGCCAATAGAGGAGAATGTGCACAGTTCTGCCGACTGCCCTTCTCGCTTCAAGATGCAGAAGGGAACACACTCATCAAAGACAAATACCTTCTCTCGCTGCGCGATATGAACCGTATTCGTCGTCTCGAAGAAATGATGGACGCAGGCATAAGAAGTTTCAAAATAGAAGGACGATTGAAAGACATCGCCTATGTCAAAAACACCACAGCCGCCTATCGGCAAGCCATCGATGCAATCCTAAAAAGGCGAACCGAATTCTCTCGCTCTTCATACGGCACAAGCACCTACACATTCTCGCCCGACTTGTCTCGCAGTTTCCTGCGTGGAAGTACAGATTATTTCCTCGACAACAGAACCAACGACCTGGCAGAACCCAATACGCCCAAGAGTAAAGGACGCGAAGTGGGCTTTGTGAAAGAAGTACGGCGAGGCTGCATCATAGTTTCGTCCACCGAAGCCTTCAGCAATGGAGACGGGCTCTGTTTTTTTGACGAAGAAGGACGACTGCAAGGTTTCCGAGTAAACAGAGCAGAAGGCAATCACCTCTACCCTGCCACAATGCCGGACATCAGGAAAGGCGACCGCCTTTGGCGAAGTTTCGACAAACGATGGGAAAGCAGCATGGAAGGCAAAACTGCCGACCGACGCATCCAGGCACACATCATACTCGAAGAGGCAGAACATGGCTTTCAACTTACCTTCAGCACCGAAAACGGAACAACAAAAAGCAAAATCTTTCATGCAGAACACCAGCCTGCCCGCACCGACCAAAGTGCGTCAATAAAAGATGTCCTCTGCAAACTGGGCGAAACTCCTTATGTATGCAATGACGTTGATGTCCGTTTCACACAACCCTGGTTCATTCCACGAAGCAAATTAGCAGAATGGAGAAGAGACATCTGCGAAGAAACAAGGTTGACGAGTAAAGAACAAAAGCCAAGAAACGAAGAATACAATATCATCCAACTGAATAATGACAGTATTCCTTCACCTTTTTCCATGGTCCACAACCCACAGATCCCCTCTACCCTCATGACCTGCCGTTTCTGTATTCGACATGCCTGGGGGCAATGTAAAAAGGGAAACACGAACAATAGACAAGAATCGTTTACCAACGAGCAATGGAAAGACCCGCTTTATCTTGCTCTTGCCGACGGCAGGCGTTTTCGTTTGCAATTCAACTGCAACAAATGCGAAATGTCTGTAGTCGCAGATGATAAGGACACAAAGTTCAAGTCGCAACGACAATAATTTATCAAAAAGAACTGGCTGACATCATTAACGCAATATAAAATACACCTAAATTCATTATTTGGCAATATTTAATTTAAGCAAAGGACAAATAACCGTTGCCCTTTTTTGAACATATATGAAAAAAGACTAACTTTGTCATGCAAATAAGTAATTACCATTATTAACCAGATATTATGAACAAACTCACCCGAACTCTTCTATTTTTTGTCCTGTCAATTATAGCCCTTCAAACACAGGCCTTCGAAACAGGACAAACAATCCGTATTGTAAACGGTGGCAAATCCATCCTTGTGGAAAATTCATCACTCGACGAGAACAAAAAGGTAGTACTCTGGACAGAAACGAATGTCAACTCACAGCGATGGACACTTACTGCTAAAACAAACGGCACCTTCTTTGTTGCCAATGATTACACAGGTTTTTACCTTGCCGGACTCACCTCCAGTACCTCCGGAAATGTAGGACAGACAACAAAAACCACTGCCAATACACGTGGCTCATGGGAGTTTGTTCCTGTAGAAGGCACAACAAACCAATACTACATATACTTAAATACAACCCGCAGATATGCTCTTGCTGCACCAGCAGATGCAACAACAAGCAACGACATCACCATTGTTAATACAGCAGCATCAACCAGTATTGACCCAGCCAGAATAACCTGGACGGTTGAAGTTGTAGAGCCTATGCCAAAAGAATTTACAAAGGAGATGCGTGATGACATGATGGAAAAATGGAAGAACCGTTGCTACAAAAAAGCCAGCACAGGATATGTCATTGGCAACGGCGGTTGGTGGGGCGACGCTGAAATGTTTGAAATTGTTCTCGATGCTCTCGAAACAACAGGCGACCAACAATATGCTACAATGTTCGAAAACCTATACACGAACTTCATCTCCCGAAACAAAGACACATGGTATCAAAAAGGTGTCAGCGGATACAATGAGTACAACGACGATATCGCATGGATGTGTATTGCTTGTGTCAGAGCCTATCTCCTAACCGGGAAAACCAAGTATCGCACAACAGCCAAAAAGAACTTCGATGGAATGTTCAAACGTGCCGACTGCTATGGAAACGACCTTCTTCAATGGAAACATGGCAGTGGCCAAGGCACCAACTCCTGCATCAATGGTCCTGCAGCCGTCTGTGCTTGCTATCTTGCCATAGCGCAAGCAGACACCAGTTACTATCAAAAAGCACGTAAGACTTATATGGCAGAGCGAGGCAAACTCTTCGAGATGTCCGGCGGCAAGCCTACGGGCAAGATATGGGACAGTTACGACCAAGCCTCCGGCAACTACAACTATTGGGCCTCAACCTACAATCAGGGCACAAACCTCGGAGCCGCCATCATGCTATACAATCATTATGGAGACCAGATGTTCAAGGACGATGCTGATGCCATCATTAAGTGGTCTGAAGCAAATATGGCTAATTCGAAAGGTATAATTAATGTATGCCAAACGGTGAGCGGAGACCTATGCGGATTCAAAGGCATTATGCTTCGATATCTGCGAATGTATGCAGAGACCTTTAACGCACCTTCGCATTATGCATGGATAGAAAAAAATGCCTATCACGCCTGGAACAATCGAAACTCTTCTGGCATCACATCCTCGGCATGGCTTACAAAAGCCGAAGAGGACTTCAAGCATCAGGAAGGAAGCGAACTGAAAAACTTTGGCAACGAAGGTAATATGACTTGCATTTCGGCAGCATTCAATTGTATCTTGGGGCTGTTGAGTATCATGATGCCTATGCAAAGAATGAGGCTGAAGACTTTAACTTCGTAAAAAATGCACCCGTAACTTATAGCGACAATAAGGATGACGATGATGGCGGCATGGTGGGTCCAATGAAACAAAATTACCATATTGGTTATCGTCGTGTTGACTTCGGCGACAAACCTGCGTCACATATTGACTTGCGCACAAAAATACAATATGGACTTACGGGTATCAATGTATTCCTTGACCAACCCAATAGCACAAAGGGAACTTTGCTGTGTACCATAAAGGGAAGTGAACTTTCTGCATTAAGAACATGGGAAACAATACGCAAGATGATAAACCAACCTGTTACCGGTGTTCACAATGTTTATTTCGTTTCAACAGGTTCAGGAGAAACCCATATCAACTGGTGGCAATTCCAAAGTCTTAACGACGTCTTTGCTGACATATCGAATGGCAACGGTGTTTTGACATCATCTTTTGAAAGCAGCGAATTGGCCACACTCACTGACGATGACATCACTACAGCCTTCACTGCCGATATTGAATCTGATTCTGAGACATGGATTCAATACCAATGTCCCTCCCCAATGCGACTTTATGGTTACCAACTTTTCTCCGGAAACAATGACGAGGGTAATCCCAAAGGATGGACTTTGCAAGCATCTAACGATGGCAAGCAATGGGAATCTCTGCACACAGAGCCAGACACAACATTCACCGTTTATGGACAATGTTACAGAGTGAATGTAAATACATCTAAAGACTATACGCACTATCGTTTGCTGTTTGATTGTCACGACACACAGACACTGCTTTCTGTTTCAGAGTGGCAATTACTTGGCCGTTATATCGACGAAAACGATTTAACTGCTGACGGTGGTATTATTACAGAAGGATGCGAAGCACTAATTGACCATATTGGTACGACAACTGTCAGCACACCTGTTGCTGCAGTATATCACACTGCGGGAAATTATACGCTTACCGCATATAGTATTACCACCGGCATGAAACAGAATGCTCCCACAGCATGGAAACTGGAAGGTTCTGCTAATGGCAGCACATGGAAGGTTATTGACCAACAGACAGACGTTGTTCTTCCATACGATGACTATACTACCATCTGTCGTGTCAACCCAGACAAGTCATATCTCTATTATCGTCTTACTATCGAAGGAGAGGGTGCGCAACTTAATCAATGGCAACTCTTTGGTAAACCAGACTATGGCACATTCTATGCTGACATAACAAGTGTTTCCGGAATTCTTGGAAGTGATGGCAGCAACAGTTCTGCACTCACTGATGACGACGGGGCTACCATTGTCACCACAAATAATGGAACTCCTTATTGGGACATCTTTACGCCCATACCGGTAAAAGCACTCGGTTATTCACTTCTCAACGCAAGTGATGCAGGTCTCGACCCAGAAGAAATTATTCTTTATGGTTATGACGACAGTGGTACAGCAACACAACTATCTTCCAAGAGTTTGACATTCCCTGCTCGTGGTTCAAGACTGACGTACACTGTATCCACCACCAAACTACTTAAACACTTCAGGCTCATGGTAACCAAGTCTGCAGGATCGCGTGTACAACTTGCCGGATTCGAAATCTACGGTGCAGCCATTGCAGACGCAGAAGACAAGTCCTTCCTCTCGCCAAGCAGTGTCGATGCCACTGCTGTAGGTCTGTCCAGCACAGAACTTATTGGGCGCATCAATGACGGCAGTCGTACGACATGCTATCGTGCTGCCTTCACAGAGCCGGTAAGTATCACATTGTCTTTCGACCAACCTGTCAGTCTCAACCACTACGGAATTACTGCCAGCAAGAACGAGCCAACGCGTGACCCTGCCGAGTGGACACTCGAAGGAAGTAACGACAATGGAGAAACATGGGTTATGCTTGACAGTCGCGCCGACCAAAGTTTCTCTCACCGCTATGCTACTCAGTTCTATGATGTGAATAATCAAACGGCATTCGACACCTACCGTTTCACTGTTACAAAGACTGCTGGTGCTACACAATTACAAATTGGAGAACTCCAGTTGCTTAACCTTGAACCGATTGATGCTACAAGCATTAACGAAGTCAGCAGCACACAGTCTTCTATCCGGAAGAGTGTTTATGACTTGTCCGGACGCAAAGTTGACGGTCAACTGAAGCGAGGCATTTACATCATCGACGGCAAGAAAACTGTTATAAACTAACAGTTGTCCTTAACATCCCAATGCATTTCGTTCGGCCATCGGTTGTAACGAGATGCATTGCTGGTTGTAGGGACAGGTATTCTGTGAGAGCGATGCTGCCAGTAAGTTCTGTAGCAAATTCATTGACTCCTGATATGCAAGTGTAGTCGGAATATATGCCAAATTCTGCTTTCTTGTATGTGTATTTACCACCCACAGCACAATAATTTCGACAATCGTTGTTTGGGGTGAACGCATGTGAATAAGCGGCAAGCAGTGTGAAACCGGCAGGAAGTGCTTGTTCGGCATAGCCCCAAACTGTAGGACGCAGGTTTTGCCTGCCCGTCTGCCTTAAGTCGCTGCAGTGCAGACTCGCACCCAGATAGTACCGACTGCCTTTGAAGCGATACTCAGTTTGTGCCAAGGCAAAGACGCCATCGGTCTTCGGGCAGATGCGAAATACGTTTTCTCTGCCCGAGAATCGGTAATTGCCCGTTCCATTGTAAAGTGAAGACTGGAATGTAAGATTTTTCTTATTATATATATAATGTATGCCTAACGACGCACAGGGATAGGTTGCTATGTCATAATTGGCACTTATTGTTGGGAACACACCTGCAGAACTGTTAGTAAAGAGCGATAGTACCTCGCTGCAAAAATAGTCTTCGTCCATCCGACGAATGCCGGCAAAGAGCGAATGATGCTCGTTTATGTTCCAGGAAAATCCTGCAACAGAGAGGGCAAAGGGAATATTCTGTGCATCGATATTTGAATAGCCCTGCAAGTCTTCTATGAGCGGTTCTGTATCTGTAGAGGCTACACTGACAGAAGAAACATTGAAAGAAAACTTATTGGCAAAAGGTATCTCTGCACTGAGTTGAAGCAGGTTTGCCATTTTGGCACGTTTGAAGTCGGTCTGCAATTCGCCGATATATTCAAGTCCAAAGGTTTGTGCGCCCAAAGTCATAGCAAAGGCTGAAAAAATGAAAGTGAAAAGAGTTGTTTTCATCATGTCTGGTTTTTAGTTTTTATTGATTTCGGCTGCAAAATTAGAGCACTTACCCATTGCACACAATACGCAAAAAAGTGTATTTTGATTCACTTTGATGGGCTATAAGTCCCCATGTATCATTAAAAACGTAATGTATTATTATGAAATTTCTGCACTTCGGAAACGACAATACCTACTATTAGGGATTGCGACTTCGCAGAAAAAGTGTAACTTTGCAGCGTGATTAAACAACTTCGCTATGAGAAAGATGAAACTATATGAGGCCGACGATAAGATGATCGACCTCATCGGCGACAACTACAGCATGCTTCAGGGGTTGAGTGCATTTGGCATTCGTTTGGGCTTTGGCGACAAGACTGTCTGCGAAGTGTGCCGAGAACAAGATGTCGACTGCTATACCTTCCTGATGGTTGTCAATTTCCTAATCAACGGATATACGCCTAAAGAGAGTGACGAAAAGATTTCCGTAAAGACCATACTCGGTTATCTGCAAGCCTCACACCGTTATTTCATCGACTTCCAGTTGCCATCCATTCGCACGAAACTCGAGGAATCGCTCCAGAAAGGCGACGGCCTTGCAACTCTAATCTTGCATCTCTACGACGAATATGCCCACGACATCCGGCTTCACATGAAGTACGAAGAAAAAACTTTGTTCCCTTACGTCGAAGCACTTCTGCGCGGAGAACAGACATCGGACTATAATGTTGACATCTACTCGAAACATCATAGCGACACGAAAGGTAAGTTCCAAGAGTTGAAAAACATCATCATAAAGTATCTTCCACACAATGGACTCGCTAACAACCAACTGACTGCAACTCTCTACGACATCTATAACAACGAAGAATGGCTGCTCAATCACAGCAACGTAGAAGAAATCCTTTTCGTCCCTGCCATTCGCATATTGGAACAGAAGGTTAAGGAAAACGATGTGTCAACAAGGCTGTCGAACATGATAAAAAACGCCGAAAGCACAGAGTCGGTATCCGAAAGGGAGAAAGAAATAATAATCTGCCTGGTTCAAGGGCTGTCGAACAAGGAGATTGCAGCAAAACTCTTCATATCGGTCAACACCGTCATCACCCACAGACGAAACATCTCTCGAAAACTACAAATACGTTCCCTTGCAGGCCTTACCATATATGCAATCGCAAACAATTTAATAGACAGCAAATGCCTCACACGTTAAGTCGAAAAAGTATACACGTTAAGTTGACCAACTATACACGTTAAGATGGGCAACTATACACGTTAAGTCGGGCAACTATACACGTTATGTCGGGCAACTATACACGTTAAGTTTTAACAATACCTTCAACAAACAAAATCACACAAAGAATGAAGATACTGGGAAACATTATTTGGGTCATCTTTGGTGGCCTTGAAATTGCAGTAGAGTACTTTTTTGCCGGCATCATCATGATGCTCACCATCATTGGCATACCCTTTGGCTGGCAAAGCATGAAGATGGGGCTGCTTGCACTCTGGCCGTTCGGTTCAAGAATTCAAGAAACAAGTTCGCAAACAGGATGTCTGAATCTTTTCATGAACATATTGTGGTTCTTCGTCGGAGGCATCTGGATATGTCTGACCCACATCGCCTTTGGCATCGTCTTCTGCATCACACTCGTTGGCATACCATTCGGCATGATGCACTTCCGCCTGGCAAGACTTGCACTGTCGCCATTTGGAAAAGAAATCGTGTAAGACGAACGTTTCTACTCAAGGACAAGTAAAAGAGAGCAGACGAAATCCTTGCGCGTAAGGTCCTAAAACAAATTGAGCAAACCGGACTTCTGCTTATTGAAGTAGCGGTCAGTCTGCTTGATGAGTCCGCTCTTGCAGAAAACAACAACACGGTCGCCAACCTGAAGTTGAGTGCCACCATAGATAAGCGCCCCCTGATTCTCGCCACGAACATAGCCACCCAACGTGATGCCACTTGGCAAGCGCAATTCACAGACAGGTTTCATGCTGGCCAAACTCCCCTCGCCCACTACAACCTCGGCCACATCGGCACTGGCAACAGTAAGACATTTGACGTTGTGAGCATCGGCATCGAGCATCATCTGATAGATATGCCCGGCTGCTATCATCTTCTTGTTTATGATAGTACCGATATCCAACTTTTCCGCCATTGAAACGTAGTCCATATTGTCAACCAGCGCAACCGTCTTACGCACACCCATACGTTTGGCAGCAAGGCAAGCCAAAATGTTCGTTTCCGTTTCAGGCGTAAGGGCACAGAAAGCATGCATATCGGGAAGACCCTCCTCAAGCAAGAGTGCTGTGTCGCGCCCATCGCCTTGAATAATGCGGATATCGCTATCCTCGAGAATTTCATTCAGTTTATGGCAACGCTCCTCGTTCTGCTCTATTATCTTTAAATTATAGAAATCGGCCTTACCCTCTGCCACATGAACAGAAGTACGTCCGCCACCCATAATCATAACGTTGCGCACGTCCGCATAATCCTCCTTGCCTACCAATTCGCGTATATACTGAATATAACGCTTTGTTGTCATAAAATAAGCGATGTCGCCAATGCGTAACTCATCGTTACCCGTTGGAATAATAGTGTTATCGTCTCGCTTGATGGCAACAATGCGATAAGGTGTCTGAGCATCGCAAAGGTCACGAAGAGCGACACCGGTAATGCGTGCCTTGTCCCAAAGTTTAATGCCGAGCATAACAAGCGCACCGCCAGCCACCTCCCAATACTGCCTAACCCACGAACGCTTGATGCCGTCGAGTATGTCACGAGCAGCAAGTCCTTCTGGATAGATAATAGAGTCAACACCCATCTGTCTGAAGAGTTCACCATATTGGGGCATCGTATATTCCGCCGTGTCAACACGTGCAATCGTCTTACGAGCACCAAGAGTATGTGCCAGCATGCAGCATGTTATATTGCGTGTCTCTTCGGGAGTGACAGCGATAAACAAGTCGCACTGATGGACACCACCTTCCCTCAAGCCACTAATCGAGGTTGGAGAAACATTCAGCGTCATAAGGTCAAGGTCGCCATTGGCAAGCAGACGCGCCGTTTTGTCAGGATTCTCGTCAATGACGATGATGTCCTGGTCTTCGCGTGAAAGAAGCGCAGCAAGGTGTGAGCCGACTGCTCCGGCTCCGGCAATTACAATTTTCATGAGAGTGCTTTCTTTATAGCCTCTGCATCGAGACCGACAATATGGTATAGTTCCTCGGGAGTTCCGTGTTCAACAAAACTGTCGGGCAATCCGAGACGTATTACTTCCGGGTGTAGGTTATGGTCTGCCATATATTCCACAACAGCAGAACCGAGTCCGCCCTGCACAACACCATCTTCTATGGTAACTATGCGTTTGCAACTCTCCCCTACTTCCCTCAATATATCATGGTCTATAGGTTTAAGGAAGCGCATATCATAATGAGCAACAAACCGTCCTGCCTCCCTGAGTTCACTAACAACCTCAGCAACGACATTACCTATTGGCCCAAGTGTAAGGACAGCCACATCGCTTCCTTCCGTAAGTTTACGGCCACGCCCTATTGGAAGTTCCACCAATGGGCAACGCCAATCGGTAAGAGCTCCTCGACCGCGAGGATAACGGATGACGAACGGTCCCTTGTCCGGAAGTTGTGCCGTATACATGAGGCAACGTAGTTCGTGTTCGTCCATCGGCGAAGATATTGTCAGGTTGGGAATAGGACGAAGTGCCGCAAGGTCAAAAGCACCATGATGTGTTGCACCATCCTGCCCCACGAGTCCTGCTCTATCCAAACAAAAAACTACCGGCAATCGGCAAAGAGCCACATCGTGAATGATATTATCGTATGCACGTTGTGCGAAAGAAGAATAAATGTTACAGAATGGCACAAGACCCTCTTTGGCAAGACCTCCTGCAAACGTAACAGCATGACCTTCGGCAATGCCTACATCGAAAGTCCTTTCAGGCATCTCCTTCATCATTATAGAGAGGCTGCAACCAGTTGCCATTGCAGGTGTAATGCCAACTATCCTGTCATTTTGTTTTGCCAATTCGAGCAATGTCTCACCAAAAACGTCCTGATATCTCGCAGGCATGCCTTCCGTGTTGCAGGACAGACGTTCGCCCGTTTCTGGGTCATACTTGCCCGGAGCATGATAGACGGTTGGGTTCTCCTCTGCAGCCTGGAAACCCTTTCCTTTGACAGTATGAATATGAAGTAGTTTAGGACCCTTCATGTCCTTTATTTGGCGCAGTGTGGCAACCAGTTCGATAACATTATGCCCATCAATCGGTCCGAAGTAACGGATGTTCAGTCCCTCGAAAATATTCTGTTGATTGCTGAGGAGCGACTTGACAGAATTGTTAAAACGAAGAATTCTTTGTCTGGTATTCTCGCCAAGGAGACCCCATCGAACAAGTTGCTGCGAAAGACGATAACGGAGGTTGTTATAGAAACTTGACGTATGTAATTGATGGAGATAATGCTTCATGCCTCCAACACTACGGTCAATACTCATATTGTTGTCATTGAGGATAATGAGGAGATTATTAGGGGTACTGCTCACATTATTGAGTCCCTCAAATGCAAGGCCACCGCTCATGCTTCCGTCACCAATCACAGCAACAACCTGACGTTCATTTTCTCCATGTCCCTGTGCTGCAACAGCCATTCCTAAAGCAGCAGAAATACTATTGGAAGCATGACCGCAAGCAAATGTATCGTATTCACTTTCTTCGGGCGATGGAAAAGGACGAAGCCCACCCAAATGCCTGTAAGTGGAAAAGTTTTTACGTCTTCCTGTAAGAATTTTATGCCCCGCTGCCTGATGGCCGACGTCCCACACAAGGCGGTCGTAAGG
>X129_Alpine_Ibex__coassemble_1_pt1 | contig 34643 bp, 21 predicted proteins | sample X129_Alpine_Ibex__metabat2_low_PE_007 | metagenome-assembled genome bin X129_Alpine_Ibex | reverse complement strand
CTTTGGAAGAGGTATTGGCATTGCCTATGGGTGACAGCACTGTTGCTGAAGCAGTTACTGCTCGCAGCGGTATCACTGGCGAAAAGATGGAACTCGACGGATACTGCACCATCGAAGGCGAATACATTGCCACCTACAACCATATGAACCGCAATGGTCTTTGCGCTATTCTTGCTTTGAACAAGGCTGTTGAGGATGAGTCAATCGGCAAGAACATTGCCATGCAGATTGCAAGTGCTGCTCCCGTTGCTATCGACGAGAATGGCGTACCTCAGAGCGTAAAGGATAACGAGTATGCTGTTGCCATCGAGAAGTCTAAAGCAGAGCAAGTGCAGAAGGCTGTTGAGGCTGCCATCAAGAAGGCTGGTTTCAACCCCGCACACTTCGACAGCGAGGAACACATGGAGAGCAACCAGACAAAGGGCTGGATCACCGCTGAGGATGTTGTTAAGGTGAAGGAAATCATCGCAACAGTTTCTGCAGAGAAGGCTGCAAACCTCAACGAGGCTATGATTCAGAACATCGCTAAGGGTCGTTTGAACAAGTTCCTCAAGGAGAACTGCTTGATGAGTCAGGAGTACATTTGGGACAAGAATCTCACTGTAGATTCTTACCTCAAGAGCATCGACAAGGAACTCACTGTAACCGACTTCAAGCGTTTCACTCTGCGCGCTGAATAAGCAACATTAGCAAAACACCAAATAATGAGAGAGGGTCATACGGATAAGTATTGCCCTCTCTTTTTTTTATTTCTCCAACTATATATAAGACTATTTAGTCCACAGAAAAGACCGCCGACAAGGCGTATTACTTAAGATTACTGTCATTCTTGAAAAATGCGGTATAAAACTTCTGCAGAGAACTTTGCAATTTACTCCAGAGAAGTTGGCAATTTACTCCAGAGAAGTTGGCAATTTACTCCAGAGAAGTTGGCGAACTTAACGTGTATAGTTGGGCAAACGAACACGTCCTGTACGAAAACATCACGTGAGAGTTTTTTTGTTTGCATTAAACCCCTAATTCTAAACTATTCTTCGTATCTTTACGCCCAGTATGAAGATATTTGGTATAGGAATGAATTATGCAGCACACAATAAAGAACTGCAAAATTCGTTATTAAATATAGAGGATGTTTCTGCGCAGCGAAAGCAGCCTGTTGTCTTCACGAAAGCAGACTCTGCCCTGCTGACAGACGGCCGGCCATTCTTTATTCCATCTTATACGAAACGATGTGAATATGAGACAGAACTTTGCGTACGCATCAACCATCTCGGGCGAAGCATTCCCGAACGTTTTGCGTATCGATACTACGACGAAGTAACCGTTGGAATCGATTTCACTGCTCGCGACCTGCAGGAGAGATTTCGACAGGAAGGTCTTCCCTGGGACCTCTGCAAAGGTTTCGATGGCAGTGCTGCTGTAGGGAGATGGATGCCTCTGAAGCATTTCGGCAAAGATGTTCAGAATTTACATTTCCATCTGCTCCGAAACGGGGAACAAGTGCAGGCGGGATGTACGGCAGACATGTAGTTCGGAGTCAACAAGTTGGTGAGTTTCATCAGCCAGTTCTTCACACTCAAAACGGGCGATATCATCTTCACAGGAACTCCGGCAGGCGTAGGTCCTGTCAACATTGAAGACCACTTGGAGGGATACTTGGAAGGAGAAAAAGTTCTGGAATTCAACGTAAAATAATGTCTCCAACAATTCGTTCCTCAACTTAGGAGAAATAATAAAAACGCAAACAGTCACACAGTACATGAAACGACTTTTCACAATATGCCTGATGCTGATGGTGCTGATGCAATGCATCAATGCCCAGCAGGAAAAGGGACTTAGTTTTACCAGCCTCGACTGGGAGGAGATGAAGATAGACTCCGTACTGCCCGTCTATACGGAAGTAGTACCGTTGAACACCGATTATCGTCTTCACTCCTACACTGTTTCGCTCCTCTACCCCGAATATGCTGCGCTCAGCAGTAAAGAAGCACAAGTGGCAGAACGTTTCGACAGCCTTCTGAGTGAAACCATTGATGTAGAGACCTTTGTTGGTGTAGAACGAAGGAAAGGGTTGCTTGACATTTCCTTCATACCCATACGAAAAAATGCAGGCAAATACGAGAAACTCATCAGCGCACAAATAGTCATCAATGCCAACCGGAACGGCAAGCAGAATGCTCCCATTACGAAAATTGCCGAGAGAGACCGCTATGCTGCAAACTCCAAACTGGCAACCGGCATGTGGGTAAAGGTAAGCATAACAGAAGATGGACTCTATCAATTCTCGCGTGCCACACTCAAAAAGATGGGTTTCACTAATCCGGACAATGTTCACCTATACGGATATGGTGGCCATCTGCTGTCCGAGCATGTCCTCCCCGGCACACACCACGACGACCTTGTAGAGGTGCCACTCTATTATAATGCACAAACAGACAGTTGGATTTTCTGGGGTAATGGCCTCATCTATTGGCAAGAAGACACACGTATCAGCAACACCTATGCCAGACAAGCCTGCTACTTCCTTACGCAGGAAGACAAGCCTTCGCAGTTAGAGACCATCGCTTCGTCCAGATATGAACCGAAGCATAATGTCTATACCACAAGGGCACATACTCTTTACGAAAAAGACGAAGAGGCATGGTTCTCTGTCGGACGTCATCTTTTCGACAAAGAAGACTATGCAAAAAACAACTCCCACAGATATACACTCTCTGCCATCGACCCCGTTGAGAACGGAAATCTAACTGTGGTCTTCACAGCCTCCGGCCCTACATCAAACAGAGTTAACATCAATTTTAACGACACTGTTCCTTTTTCCTTTGTCGTTGCAGGAAACAGCGACGAATATATTAAAGCCACCGAAGCAAAACGAACCTATGAACTTGATACTCTGTTTGAAGGAGGAACACCTGCTAACATCAACGTACACATCCGCTCCGAGGCGGGCAAAAGAGCACGATTAGACTATCTTTCATACAGTTACGACCGCAAACTCAGCGTAACTACAAGCAACTACATTAACTTTCGCTCTACCGAAAACGCTGTCACAGCATTCAACATTGAAGGTTCAAACGTAAAGGTAATCCGCACAGGAAAAGTCGGCCAAAAAGATGCCCTCATCGAAGGGATACAGAATGGAGGTCATTACCGCATTTGCGTTGACGATGGCAGACAGCACTTTGTAGCATTCAATCCTGCAGCCACGTTCCCGGAACCAACTATTGTTGGTAACGTCGAGAACCAAAACCTGCATGCCCTCGACAGCCTCGACATGGTTATCATCATCCCCACCAGCAGCAAATTGCTCTCCGAAGCAGAACGCCTGGCAGACGCACACCTGCAATACGACGGTTTGCGAGTAGGCATCGTTCGTGCAGACCAAATATACAACGAGTTCTCCAGTGGCACACCAGACCCCACTGCCTACCGCCTCTTCATGAAGATGCTTTACGACAAGGCCAAAAACCCTGACGTTGCTCCACGCTACCTTCTGCTCATGGGCGACTGCGCCTGGGACAACCGAATGCTTTCTGGTGCATGGGTAAACAAAAGTCCCGACGACTATCTCCTTTGCTACGAAAGCGAAAACAGTTTCAGCGATACCAAGAGTTATGTTATGGAAGACTACTTTGGTCTGCTTGATGACAACGAAGGTTTTGAAATCATACGTGAGAAAAGCGACATAGGCATCGGCCGATTCCCCGTTACACGCCCTGCAGAAGCCAAAATCATGGTGGACAAGACCATCACATATATGAGCAACAGAAATGCAGGCTCATGGAAAAACCTTGTTTACTTCCTTGGCGACGACGGAGACAAAAACAGCCACATGAGGTATGCCAACAATGTCGCCGAGAACACCATCTCCCTTTACCCGGACATCGAAGTCCATAAAATCATGTGGGATGCATACACCCGCGTTAGTTCACCAAACAGCAACACCTTCCCCGAAGCCACAAAACAAATAAAGAAGCAAATGAACGAAGGTGCACTCGTCATGAACTATACCGGACATGCCGGCACACACGCTTTCAGCCACGAGAATGTATTGCTACGCGATGATTTTGAAAAGAACAAGTGCACACAGTTACCTCTGTGGGTAACATGTGCTTGCGATGTAATGCCCTTCGACTCGAATACTGAGAACATCGGCGAGAGCGCAGTCCTCAATCCCAACGGAGGTGCCTTGGCATTCTATGGCACTGCACGTACGGTCTTTGCAAGCCAGAACTATCACATGAATCGATACTTCATGCAATACCTCTTCTCGCGCAGAACAGGCAAAAGCAACGAACGCAACCGCATAGGCGATGCAATACGATTGGCAAAGAACAGCATCATCAGCGATAATAAAGAATCGGGATACACAGAGAGCAAGTTACAATACGCTCTGCTTGGCGACCCGGCTCTCACCATAGGCAATCCCACACAAAAGATTGTTGTGGACAAAATAAACGACCACGACGTGAATGGCAATTCCATCCCCCTCAAGGCAGGCGAGCGTGTGAGGTTATCCGGACATATTGAGCGAGAAGACGGCATGACAATGACGGACTTCAATGGCATAATCCATACACGTATGTTTGACAGTAAGGAGACCATCGTCTGCCTCAACAATGCCGGAGAAGACGCCGAACCATTTGTCTTTACAGAGCAGAACACTCTGTTACACGAATCGCAAGACAGTGTTCGAGCAGGTTTGTTCAGCAAGGAGTTTATCATCCCCATCGACATTAACTTCAGCAATCAAGAAGGACGCTTTGTTTTCTATGCCATCAACGATGCAGGAAACATTGAAGCAAACGGACATAACGAAGACATTCCCCTTGGTGGCATTGTGGACAACACTGACTTCGACAAAGACGGTCCTCAAATATATGCCTACCTCAACAACGAAGAGTTCCAGAATGGTAGCACAGTGAATGCCACACCACTCTTCGTGGCACAGCTCTCTGATGCAAGTGGCATCAGTTCCAGCGGCAACGGCATTGGTCACGACCTCTCACTTTGCATCGATGGCAGAAGCGACCTCACATATAATATCAACGAATACTACTCAAACGAGTTTGGAGACTTCACAAAAGGAACTGTTGCCTATAACATTCCCACACTCACAAATGGAGCACACAGTCTTACATTCCGGGCATGGGACGTACTGAACAACACCAGTCAAATACAACTTGACTTCGTTGTTGACAATACCATGGCAACAAACATCCTGCACATGGTGGCAAGCCAAAACCCAGCAACCACCGGTACAAACTTCATGATTAGTTACGACCTTCCCGGCAGTGAATGTGACTTCATCATAGAGGTCTTCGATTTCTCCGGCCGTCGCATATGGATGCACGAAGAAAATGCAAGCGAGCCAAATGGCGTTTACAGCGTTGCATGGAATTTAACAAACGGAGCCGGCTCAAAGGTTGGTTCAGGAATCTACCTTTACCGTTGCAGTGTAAGGTGTGGAGATAGCAAATGGACCACAAAGGCACAAAAAATTGTGGTATTGAACAATAAATAAGGCTCTTGCGTAGTTATAATAGAGTTATGAAAGCACACAGAATCATTCTTATCCTGCTACTTGTTGTATGTAGCGCAGGAACAGTCTTGGCACAAGACAAGCAAAATATGTTCAACCCGGTGAACACAAGTGTCACCTCATTAGCCATTGCACCTGATGCAAGAGGCGGCTCCATGGGCGATATTGGTGCAGCAACAGAAGCCGACATCTATTCACAGTATTGGAACCCTGCAAAATATCCCTTCAACATTGCCCGTGCAGGTGTTGGTATCAGTTATACACCATGGCTGCGCAAACTGGTAAGCGACATCAATCTGGCAAACCTGACCGGTTTCTACCGTATTGGTGACTACAGTGCCGTACACGCTTCCTTGCGTTACTTCAGCCTTGGTGAAGTATATCTTTCCGACATGGAAGACATGACTATCAAGCCATACGAGATGGCAATCGATGCCGGTTATAGCCGTATGTTGAGTGAGAATTTCTCAATGGCCGTCAACTTGCGTTTCATTCTTTCCGACATCAAGTATGACTACACTGCCGAAAGTAGTGCCGGCAAGGCTTTTTCTGCCGACATTGCCCTCTACCGTTTGGGCTACTTTATGGCTGGCAACCGTGAGTGCAGTTTTGGCTGGGGTATCAATTTAAGCAACATCGGCTCGAAGATTTCATATGGTGGTAGTGATAACTCCGAATTCATACCGACAAACTTACGTATCGGTATGAACCTGACAATCCCCTTCAACGAATACAACAAATTCAGCATTGCCGGAGATATAAACAAACTTCTCGTGCCTACCTACCCAAAACAAGATGAGGGCGAAGCAGACAACGACTATGAAGATAGAGTGCAAAAGGATTATTACGATGTTTCTTCCATTGCAGGTATCTTCAAGAGTTTCGGCGATGCTCCCGGTGGTTTCAAGGAAGAGATGCAGGAGATTCAATGGAGTCTTGGTTGCGAATATACCTACAACGACCGTTTTATGCTACGTGCCGGTTATCACCACGAAGCAGAAAACAAGGGTAACCGCAAGTACTTCACTGTCGGTGCAGGCTTCCACATGAGCGTTTTCTCGGTCGATGCTGCCTATGTCTTCTCAACGGCACAGACCAATCCTCTGGACCAGACCATGCGCTTCTCACTCGGCTTCGACCTGGACGGCATGCGCGACCTCTTCGGTAAGATGAGAAGAAGATAAAATACATTTACCATTTAGCCATTTACTATTTACTTTTGAGTTATTTACAGGAAGTAATGACGAAATCTGCAAAAGCAATAAATAGTAAATCGTTAATCATAAAATCGTAAATAAAATGATACGGGTTGGCTTTGGTTTTGATGTCCATCAGTTAGTCGAAGGACGTGAATTGTGGTTGGGTGGCATACGCCTTGAGCACTCGCTTGGCTTACTCGGACACAGCGATGCCGATGTTCTCATTCATGCCATCTGCGATGCCTTGCTGGGTGCAGCCAATATGCGCGACATTGGTTACCACTTCCCCGACAACAGTAACGACTTCCACAACATAGACAGTAAGATTCTGCTGGGCAAGACAATCGAACTGATTGCAACTAAAGGCTATACGGTAGGCAACATCGATGCCACCATTTGTGCTGAGCGTCCGAAGTTGAAAGCACATATTCCCGAGATGCAAGCATGTTTGGCAGAAGTGATGGGCATTGACATCGACGACATTTCCATTAAGGCTACAACCACCGAGAAACTTGGCTTTACCGGCCGCGAAGAAGGCATTTCGGCTTATGCCACAGTGCTCATCGAACGTCATGCGTAAGCAGTCCTATTCATGAAGGAACGCATCGGGTATATTGACCTTGCTAAGGGTTTCTGCATCCTACTTGTTGTCTTGGACCATGTTGCCAACGAAGGATACTTCTGGAGCGGGGACTATCCTTTAAATGAAATCTTCGACCAGATGCGCATGCCGCTCTACTTCATCCTTTCCGGACTTTTCTTCAAAGAGTATAGCGGTGGCCTCCGGGAGTTTATCATTCGAAAGACAAACAAGATTCTCGTTCCCTATCTTTTCTTTATCCTCTTATACCGAGCGATAACCTGGTTGGTTCAGAACTATACCGACTTTGCATCGACAGGGACAAACATCGCCGGAATATGGGGACCTTTGTGGTTCCTGCGCTGCCTTTTCTTTATGAATGTCATCTTTGCCTTGGCACACTATGCAATCCACCGACTTGCAGGCACGCCTATCGTCGGGGAAATTCTTATGGCTATCTGCATGTTCGGCGTTGGTGTTGCCGGCTATCATGTGGGGAACTGGCATTTGAACTTCGGGACGGCATTGACTTGTATGCCACTCTTCTGGTCGGGTTATTTCATGAACAAAAAGTTGCATCTGTTGGAAATGAACATCAAGCGGGGCTGGGCTTTGAGCATATCTGTGCTTCTGTTTGTAACGATACATTTCCTATACATGGGCGACAATTACTTTTACAGCAACACCTACAGCAGTCCTTTGCCGCTTCTCTACGTCTCCGGCTTGGCAGGTTCAATCGCCATCCTGCTCATAAGCAGCGTTATCCGCCGGTTGCCCATTGTCTCGTATGTAGGTCGCTACTCCATTATCATACTTTGCACGCATCAGGTCATCATAACCCTCCTCGTTGCCGCAAAGCATTTCCTGCCGGAGATGTACCAGCAGACTGGCTTGGCAGAAAGCCTCATCTTCTTTGCTATCACCGTCGGCATTTCCATTCTCTGCTGCCGTCCGCTGAAGAAATACCTGCCCTGGTTTACGGCTCAAAAAGATTTGATTAAAATACCCTGCAGTGATGTTGACGAATTTCTGCAGTGATGTTGGCAAACTTCACTGCAGAAGTTGACAAACTTCACAGGAGAAGTTTGCAGACTACTTTAGTAACCATCGGAAGTCAAACTGTACGGAGCATCCTTCTTGGCTGTTCCCAATTGTTTGTTCGGCTTGTCAGACATCTGTAAAGAGAGTGTTCCACCAGAAACCAGTTCCTTGTAGGTGATATAGTTGCGTGTAATAGACTGACCGTTCAGGCTGCGTTCGGCGACATAGACATTCTGTTTCGAATTGTCCTTTGCCTCAATAACGAACTGCTTTCCGTCTTCCATTGTGATGGTTGCCTTACGGAAGATGGGACTTCCGAGCACATATTGGTCTGTTCCAGGCGTAACTGCATAAAGGCCTAACGCAGAGAGAACATACCACGACGACATGCCACCTTGGTCCTCATCACCAGGGAAACCATCGGGCGTACTGTTATAGAGCCGCTCCATTATCTGGCGAACCCAGTACTGCGTCTTCCATGGCTGACCCGCATAACTGTAGAGATATGGCATATGTTGAATGGGTTGATTGCCGTGAGCATACTGTCCCATACCCGCGATCTCCATCTCCGTCATCTCGTGAATCTTGCCGCCATACCATCCGGGCTTAATTGTGCTGGGTTGCGAAAAGACGCTGTCCATCTTCTCCACAAAGGCTTCGTCACTGCCAAAGAGGTCGATAAGACCCTGAACATCGTGGAAAACGCTCCATATATAATGCCATGCATTGCCTTCGGTGTACGGTCCGCCCCACACAAGAGGGTCGAAAGGCTCCATGCTCCACCTGCCGTCCTTACCTCTTCCTCTGAAGAATTTCGTCTCAGGGTCCCAAAGGTTCAGGTAGTTGCGAAGCACTCTTTCGAATATCTTCTCGTAAAATGTATTGCCACACGAGCGGGCAAGTTTCCAAGCGCACCAGTCGTCGTAGGCATATTCGAGTGTTTGAGTAACACTTCCATGCGACTCAGGGAAGGTGACATAACCCAGTTGCCAGTACTCTTTCCAACCTGCTCTTCCGTTCGCACCACCTAATGGGCCTTTGTTCATAGCCTCGTGAGCATATGCAGCCAATGCAGAATCTGGGTCGAAAGAATGTATGCCTTTTGCCCAAGCATCAGCTAAAAGCGAGATACTATGGTTGCCACACATGCCTCCGGTCTCGCCTGGGCAAGACCATGCAGGCAACCATCCGAACTGCTTTTGCGCATCGAGAAGGGCTTGCATGTAATGACCTTGCTGCGTAGGATGCAGAATGTTGGTCAAAGGGAACTGACTTCGGAAGGTATCCCAAAAGCCGTTGTCAGTCAGCATATAGCCGTCGTAAATCTTTCCGTCGTAAGGACTATAGTAATAAGGCGTGCCGTCCGACCTGATTTCATAGAACTTGCGGGAGAAAAGGTTCGCGCGAAAGAGGCAACTGTAAAAGGTTCGCATCTGTTCTTCAGTGCCCCCTTCGACCTTTATACGGTTGAGCAGAGCATTCCACGTCTTGAAGCCACGTGCCTTTGTCTGTTCCAACTTTCGGTCCGCGCCAAGTTCCGATTGCCAGTTCTGCCAGGCCTGTTCTTCGGAAATATAGCTACTTGCAGCTCTCGCCTGCACCTTACTGCCCGGACGGAACTTGAGGTAACAGCCATAACGCTTGCCCTTGCCGTCCTTCTCTTGCGGAAACATTTGCTTCTGCTCCCCTTCCCAAATGCCATAATCGAGTATTGGCTGGTCGAACTGAACAACGAAATAGCAGCGGAAGTTCTCGCTGTGATTGACGAAACGATGATTGTTAACCCATCCCGTAACCTGCCTCTTCTCAGGATTTACATGGATTTCTGACTGATCTGTATAGCCGTCAATAACCAAATAGACATCGTCCTTCTTGGGATAAGAGAAACGCAAGTGAACACCTCTCTCTGTAGGCGCCATCTCTGTCTGAATGCCGTTATCGAAGGTTACACTATAGTAATGGGGCTGCCCGACTTCGTTACAATGGCAGAAGTTTGCGCCTCGCTTATCGGGATCAACTTCCAGCGTGCCCGTTTCTGGAAAGAAAGTATAGACAGCATAGTCGCTAACCCAGGGCGAAGGCTGGTGGCTCTGACCGAATCCTCTGATTTTGTCGGACTCATAAAGATACTTAAATCCCTCGCCGTTGGGTCCCGTCTGAGGCGTCCACATGTGCTGACCATACGGCATAGCCGTTGCAGGGAAGGTGTTGCCGTGTGAAAGACCAAAGTTCGAATGAGTGCCTTGCAGAGTATTTACATACTGAACTAAATCCGATTGGCTGGCTGCCTCAACGAACAAAAAACTCGACAAGAGAACAAAGAAAAAAGAAAAATATCGGCTGCCCATAAGTTCGTTATTTAATTACTACGGTGAAGTTGCCAAACTATACACGTTAAAATGGCAAAGTTCACACGTTAAGTTTGGCATTTTAACGTGTGAACTTTTTATGCATAATACGTCGCCTGATTATCAGCGACATATAGTATGGAGTATTTTACTTGATATTCGGCTCTTCAAGACCAAGACCCTTCTTCCTGTCGACAACCTTCAGCACAAAGCCGAGCAACAGGGCAGCGACTCCCAACAAGGCTAACATTACAAGCGGTGCAGTATAGTCGAACTTCGTGGGGTCGGTAACACCGGGATTTGTAGCATCGAGCACCTTGCCGATAAGCATCGGGAAAAGCCACAGACCAATGTTCTGAATCCAGAATATAAGAGCATAAGCCGAGCCGATCACCTTGGCATCAACCAGTTTTGGCACTGAAGGCCACAACGATGCAGGCACAAGCGAGAAACTGGAGCCAAGCACAAGAATGGTAACATAGGCAATAACTGCACCACCTACTGCAGAATCTCTGAACAATGGCAACACGAAAGCAAAGGTCAAATGGCAGAAAATGAGTAACAACGAGCCTAAAATAAGCATCGAAGCAGCCTTGCCCTTATGGTCGACATAAGAACCGAGAATCGGGGTAATCAGTACTGCCAACAATGGGAATACGGCAAAAATACTCTCCGCAGACTGTCGCATGTAGCCCATATAGCAGTAGGCAACAAGTGACAGGATGCTGATGCCAAGCAATCCATACTTCATATTGGACTTCTTCTGGAAGTTGCTGGCAAACCCTGCGGCTGCAACAATAAGCATGATGACATACTGAACAATGGTGACATCAGGCTTTGCCCAGAACGAATCTACATCGGGAGCCACCAAAGTAAGGTTGCACTGGAGCATGTTCACAGCATACTTCTGGAAGGGGAAGATTGCACTGTAGTAGAGGACACAAAGCAAAGCCACAAGCCAGAAACCGCTGGAAGTAAGAATCTGTCCGAGGTCACTAATCTTGAATGGGTCGTCCTTCTCTTCCGCCTCACCCGTCTGTGCATCGAGTTTTCTGTCCATAAAGAAATAAACAACCATCATGATAAGAGCAATGCACATCAAGACAACGCCAAAGGCTACCGAGCGAGACACACTGACCTGACCGCCCAAACGAGCGAAGAAAGGCGAGAAAATCATACACGTTGCCACACCTAGACGAGCCAAAGCCATCTCCGAACCCATAGCCAAAGCCATCTCACGGCCCTTGAACCACTTGACGATTCCGCGAGAAACGGTAATACCTGCCATCTCACAGCCACAACCGAAAATCATAAAGCCAGTGGTAGCAAACTTTGCAGAAGCAGGCATTCCCTCATAAAAAGGCGATACACCCAACTCCTCAAACAAAGGTATGTAGTTCAAATTGTTTGTAAACCATGCCTCCAAACCACTGCCAACGAAGCCATCGCTCACAGCATACCACTTGATGCAAGCACCAAAAAGCATAAGCGCCGTAGAGAGAAGCATCGTAAAACGAACACCCATCTTGTCGAGGATAATGCCGGCAAAGATAAGGAAGAAAGCAAAAACATTGAGGAACACCTCAGAACCCTGCATCGTGCCAAAGGCAGTAGAGTCCCAACCACGTGTCTCCTGCATCAAATCCTTGATGGGAGAAAGAATGTCCATAAAGATGTAACTGCAGAACATGGCAAGTGCCAAAAGCAGCAATGCAGTCCAGCGCATACCGGCACTGTCGCGAAGAGTCTTTTCCATTTACAATTTAACGATTTATTGTTTACTATTTTATTTGATATTTCATTCTCGGTTCTCTGCTCCCAAAGAAGAGTCAGAGGCAGTATTCAGCCACTTGTCGAGCCATGCGAAATAAGTCCTCTGCCAGAGAATACCATTCTGTGGTTTGAGCACCCAGTGATTCTCGTCGGGGAAGATGAGCAATTGGGCCTCTATGCCTCTCATACGAGCGGCGTTGAAAGCACTCATACCCTGCGTTGCATTGATGCGATAATCCTTTTCGCCATGTATGCAAAGAATGGGTGTATCCCACTTGTCAACAAAACGATGTGGGCTGTTCTCATAGGTGCGACGTGCCCTTTCTGTCTGGTCCTTATTCCAATAGGCATCATCATACTCCCAGTTAGAGAACCAGTTCTCCTCTGTCTCGGTGTACATCGCCTCAAGATTGAAGGCACCATCGTGAGCAATAAAGCACTTGAAACGACCTTCGTGATGACCAGCAAGGTAATAAACAGAGAAGCCTCCAAACGAAGCACCAACGGCAGCCAAACGGTCCTTATCCACATACGGAAGGTTTTCGACAGCATCGTCAATGGCAGACATGTAGTCCTTCATGCACTGTCCGGTCCAGTCACCACTTATCTCTTCCAACCATTCCTGGCCGAATCCGGGCACGCCTCTGCGATTAGGAGCAATCACCACATAACCCTGCGATGCCATAATCATAAAGTTCCAACGATAACTCCAGAACTGTGACACGGCACTCTGCGGTCCACCTTCACAGAAAAGCAACGTTGGATACTTCTTTGAAGCATCGAAATGAGGAGGCAAGACAACCCACGTCAGCATCTCCTTTCCGTCGGTAGTCTTCACCCAACGTTGTTCTACAGTAGGCTTCGCCATTTGGTCGAGGATGTCCTTATTGACTTCCGTAATCTGTACCACCTTTGTCTCGGCAATGCTGTCGCCAGGAGTCACCAGATAAAGGTCGGAAGGTTCTATAAAACTATGGCGTTCAGCCAAAAGCAAAGTATTGCTAATCACCTGCAAGGAACCAAAGTCTGCCATATCCCCGGTAAGTTGTTTAACCTCACCCTTCAAATCGGTCTTGTACAGATTCTCGGTACCATGCCAAACACCTATGAAATATAATGTATAAGAGTCCGGTGCCCAACCATAATCGTCAACACTGGAATCGAATGACTCGGTAACGTAGGACTTCGTTCCCTCCTTCAAATCATAAATACAAAGACGGTTGCGATCGCTTTCATAGCCATCTCTCTTCATCGACTGCCAAGCCACGTAGCGTCCGTCGGGAGAGAACTTCGGGTTGGTGTCGTAGCCCAAATTATAGTCCGCTGCTTGTTGGTTAACACCCTGAGTACTGAACGATTTTGTTGGCTCGACGGCTGGAGCCTGATAGTTGGCAGGCTTACAGAGATTTCTTGTTTCCTTAGTTTCAATATCATAAAGGAAAATATCGGAGTCGGTAGAGATGCTGTAAGCAAGTCCAGTCTTCTTGCGACAAGTATAAGCAATCTGTTTGGAGTCAATGCTCCATGCTAATTGTTCCATACCTCCGAATGGTTCCATCGGGCACTCGTAGGGTTCTCCCTCAAGTATATCCTTCATGTCAGAAGCAATCTTGTTGCCATCAACTGTAGCCACAAAAGGATGTTGTATGCTCTCCACATAGTGGTCCCAATGACGATACATCAAGTCGTTCACCACACGACCAGTCGCATAGGGTAAATCTTCTGGGTTCTTCTGAATAACCTCATTGAAGTCAATGCTCTTCAAAAGAATAACTTTCTTGCAATCCGGAGAGAACATAAAACCTTCCACCTTGCCATCGGTCTGAGACATTTGCTTACGTTTGTCGCCATTTACAGACATCATCCACACCTCGCCTCCTTTAAGGAAAGCAATGGTTTCGTTGTTCATCCATTGAGCATCGGTCTCATTGTCTGCATCCGTTGTCAGTTGACGCTGTTCGGTTCCGTCGGCATTCATCATCCAAAGAACCTGATGACTCTTGTTGTCCTTAACACTATAATAGCCCATCTGGAAAACAATGTGCTTACCATCAGGCGAAGGCTGATATGCGCCTATACGGCTCATTGCCCAAAGTGCTTCGGGTGTCATCACATCACTTTCGAGTTGTATGGTTTGCCTCTCTATGTTCACCTCGTTATTCTCTTTCTGTACACCACAAGCGGTGCATAATAAGACCGCTGCGCCAAAGATTGCTTTTAACTTCATATTGACTCTAAACATGTTTTATTTGCGACCACGGGCTTGCTGTTCCTGCTGCATCTTCTGCAATGCTTCGAGTCGTGCCTGAAGACCAGACACTTTCTTCGGGTCGTTCTTATGTTGTTCGCGATAAGCCTCAAGACTTGCCAAAAGTTTTGCGTCGTCTGTTGACCAACGCAAGTACCACATAGTAATGATACTGAGCAAACCTGAAACGAAATAATAGTAACTCAAACCGCTACTGTAGTTATTGAACATGAAGAAGAACATCAAAGGCATGAGATACATCATCCACTGCATCATCTTCATTTGTTGTGCTTGCTCGCCTGTGAACTGATTCTGCTGCTGACGCATCGAAATCCATGTGTTGATGAGGTTCGTTGCACTAAAGAGAAGACAGAAGATACTAAGGTGATTTCCTATTAGCCAAAGGTCTGCATCCCAACGGATAAGGTCGTCGTAAGCGCTCAAGTCGTCTGCCCAAAGGAAACTTTCGCCACGAAGGTCGATGGCATTGGGAATGAAGTTGAACAAAGCCAACCAGATTGGCATCTGTATGAGCATTGGCAGACAACCACCCATTGGACTTACGCCATACTGACTATAAACCTGCATCATTGCCTGCTGCTTCTGCATTGCTTGGTCGGGATTGGGATATTGTTTTGTAATTTCGTCGAGTTTCGGTTTAAGGACACGCATCTTTGCGCTGCTCATGTAACTCTTCTTCTGTGTTGGCCAGACTATGATTTTAACAATCACTGTCAAGAGCAACAGCACGATACCCACAGGCAATCCCATTGCCTTGAGCCAGTCGAAGATATAAAGGATTGACCAACGGTTGATAAAACGGAAGAACGACCAGCCCAGATAAACAAGTTCGTCGAGATCTGCATCCGAGCCATAAGCCGTCATCTTACTGTGTGACTGAAGGACATGGAAGTCATTCGGGCCAAGATACATCTGCAAATGAGTGGCATCCTTTCCTGTTGCATCAAACGGAACTTGGAAAGATGCCTCGTATCGTTTTAAATAATCCTTCTCGTCGGGAAGTTGTGTTGTTGAGAGCGATGCCTGTGTCATTGGTTGAGAACCTATGAGGACTGCACTGAAGAACTGGTTCTTGAAAGCAATCCATTCCAATGCTTCTTCTGGTTTCTTACTCTCGTCGCTCGTCTCGCTGAGTTGCTTCACACTTTTTTCCTGACGTTTATATGTAAGCGAACTGTAACGGTTCTCGAAGTCTGCACCCTTCTCCTGTTGAGGGATACGTGCAACCCATTCAACAAGAAGATTGCTTGCTCCGGGCATTGCCATTCCTTCCATTCCTTCGCTTGCGATTTCCATGTCGAGCATATAAGATTCAGGACGGGGCGTATAACGAACCTGTAATTGCTTTCCTCCTTGCTCTGCAACAAACATAACGGAAGAATCTGTCTGTTCTGCAACATTGAAACAGAGGTCGGCAAGACAGAGATTCTGCTGTTTGAGGGGCAATGTCAGTCGCTTCGAAGCGTCTTCCTTGCCAAGAATAACAACATCGCCTTCTCTGCGACGACTCTTATAACCAATAATCTCGGCATCTTCTACGACGGCACCTTTGCTATTGATGCCGACCTTTACCTTTTCGTTCTGAAGGAGTACGCGCTGTCCTTCGCCTGTAAGTTGTGAGAAGAAAAGAGCACTGCTATCGGGAGTAACTGAAGTTGTGGTAAGCACTTGGCTGTTTGCCTGCTTTGCTTCTGCCTGCTTTTGCTGTTCTACGGCAGCGATGCTGTCTCTTTGTGCCATTGCCTTCAGTTCTTCGGAACTGGGCTGGCTGTACCAACTGAAACCGATGACAACGAGTGCAATGAGAATAAATCCTGTAATTGTATTCTTATCCATGATGTTTTATGTGTTTTCTGCTGATTTGTTTCAACCTAAACGGCAACAAACGTGCCTTTTGTATATTACGGGCGTGCAAAGTTATAAAAAAGTTCATAGTTCATAGTCTTAGTTCGCATTTATTTTGTACTTTTGCACAAAATTGGGAGAAATGAAGCGTTTAATAATACTTTTCTGTATCTGCACAATGGCTTTGGATGCTTATTGTGCATCACAAACAGAAAACGAAGAAATAATAACAGAAAGAAGCGACTCGGTGACCAATGCAGTCACCGACTCTATTTCTTTAGTCGACAAGTATCTTGCCATTATTGATACGTTGGCAAAAGAACGCGATGCACTTAACGCTACGACAACGCCGTCCACACCCAATGCCTATTACTATCAACTTCTTTCTCCTCCTGCTCTTTATCAATCACCGCTTCAGCAAATGATGAGCGAGACGGACACTTCTTGTCCCGACCCTCAACTTCAGCGGCTCTATGCCTCGCGAAGAGCCTTGTCCTCTCTTTACACCGATGCTCCTTGGCTGGTTACACAGACAGAAAGCGACATCATGGGGCAGGCGAGCATCCGAGACGACGTGAACGAGATTCTGCAAAGTTCCGACAAACTGGCCGACAAGGTGGTCGATTCCAAACTGACGCCTGAAATAAACGAACCGGTGGAAGTCATTACACGCAGACCTAACTTCTGGAAATTCTCGGGTGATGTTTCGTTACAATTCGTTCAGAACTTCTTCTCCGACAACTGGTACAGAGGTGGCGAGACGAACATCACCGGCAACCTTAACATGACATTGAGGGCGAACTACAACGACCAGCGCAAGATAAGTTGGGACAATACGGTGAACATTCAGTTGGGTTTCCAAACGACGAAAAACGACGAAAAACGTTCCTTCCACCCTTCGCAAAACCTGTTACGCTACACCACCAATGCCGGCTACAAAGCATGGAAGACCCTTTACTACTCTTTGCAGGTTATCATGCAGACCCAGATTGCTCCCAATGTTCAAAGGAATAGCGACAAGGTCAACTCCAAGATTCTTTCTCCCCTTGAAGTAACCGTTGCCCCGGGTATGAAGTGGGACTTCGCTGCCGGCAAGAAGAAAAAGTTCACCGGCCAACTCAACGTGGCTCCTCTTGCCATGAAGGTTCTCTATGTCCACGACGACGACATCGTAAAGAATTATGGTCTTGAGGAAGACACACACAGCAAGTTCACCTTCGGTCCTAACGTCACCCTGAACACACGATGGCAGATATGCAAGCAGATTTCATGGTCGAGCCGCATATATTGGATGGGTAACTTCGAGTATAACATTCTGGAATGGGAGAACACCATCGACTTTTCCGTTACAAAACTCATCAACACTCAGTTGTATCTCTATCCGCGTTTCGACAACAGCAACGAAGGTTATCGCAAAAAAAGTCGCTTCGACACATACTTCATGTTCAGGGAATTCCTCAGCCTTGGCTTGAAATATAACTTCTAACTCTTAAACCAAAAACACTGCTTCACGGAGGACAGGAGCGAGTTGAAAAGGAGTCTCATGATTATCAAATCTGCCGAATATACCATTAGCAGTGCCCGCGTGGACCAATGTCCGCAGGGAGAACTGCCCGAATTTGCCTTCATCGGTCGAAGCAACGTTGGCAAATCGAGCCTCATCAATATGCTGACGGGCAAAACTCATCTGGCCAAAACCTCCGCCACACCCGGCAAGACGGTCCTCATCAACCATTTCCTTATCAATGGGAACTGGTATCTGGTGGACCTTCCCGGCTATGGTTATGCACGCAGAGGCATGGGGCAACGGGAACAGTTTCAGCAGATGATAAGCGGCTATATCCTGCGACGCCCGCAAATGATGAACCTCTTTCTGCTCATCGATTCACGCCACGAACCACAACGCATCGATTTGGAGTTCATCGAGTGGCTGGGGCAGAACAGCATCCCGTTTAGCATCGTTTTCACGAAAGCCGACAAAATGTCGCGAGGCAAACTCGCCGCAAACATCAGACTCTACCTCAATACGCTTTCCAGGCAATGGGAAGAATTGCCGCCTTACTTCGTCACAAGCAGCGAAACAAGGCAAGGCAGAGAGGAAGTTCTTGACTGCATCGAGGCAATCATGCGAGGTTAGCATTGTCACGAAAAACACCCTTTTACTTTCTTTTTGTCACTTCGATTCCCGACGCCATACGGCACAAAATAGAACGGAAAACAGGAAAGAAACAGGCTTCACAAGAGAAGTCTGCCGACTTAACGTGTATAGTTGACAAACCTTACGTGTGTAGTTTGACAACTTCACGTGTGTAGTTTGGCAAAATCTTTCACAAAATTATCCCTCGAAAAGCGCAAAAATTCCCGACTTCCCACTCGAAATCGGGCTTTTTCCCTATCGTCGACATCTCGGCCAAAGCATAACTCCCACAGCCTCAACGGACTAACAAATTAACATTTCCTTGCGAAAATCTGTACCCCCGTACAGGACATGAAATCCAAAGGCATTCTCCTCGTTCCACAACAAAGCAGAAAGTAAGCAAAACCGACCTTGTGGCTTACATTTTGTCAGGCAGAAAATGCCTTAATACCACTCCACATTAGTGCCATAAGAACTCTGTTTCTTCCAACGGAGAGCATCGGCAAGCGTACCGGCCTTCGCGGCAAATACGAAGTTGAAACTTGTGTAAGGCGAGATAACCATGCTGCACGACATGGAGAAGCAATGGAGATCGCGAGCCAACGATACGGTTGTCATGCTGAGTTTCTTATAGTTGAAGTCATAACCCGACGAGAAGTTAATGTTCCAGCCCTCGGATATACGGACATTTCCGGAGAAGTTGAGCGTCTGAGTGAAACGGTAAGGATAACGCATTCGTTTGGGATTGATCTCTGCGCTTGTGTCCTCACGCATCGAAATACCATAACTGACGGAAAGACTCCAAGGCATCTGGAACTTGAGATAGCCGTCGGCATCCACCTCGGCAGAAGAACTTTCCTCGGCACCCTTCATGCTCTTCTTGCGCTCGGGGTCGAGATTCTGCATCGTAGGATCCGTTTCATCGTCGTCCATATCCTCGTCGCCCGAACTGTTGCTACTGCTCAACCGACTCGAAACCTCATCCCTAAAGCCAAGCAATTTCTTCAGAGTCTGATTGTTGAAGGTGTACGAAATGTTCTGACTCATACCCTGAAAACGCCCGAAACGCCCTCTTCCCCACTCCGTATGGTCGCCTACAATGACGTTGCCGTTCTTGTCGAACTCGTAAGCATAAGTAGCAAACACGGCATTCATGGAGAAGGTATAACTCTTGGTAAGTTTGAGACGAAGACGCATATTAAGGTCACTCCACGGCTTTCGTTTGGCTGCCATGTTGTAGCTCATAGAAAGACCGAACTCATCAATAAGGCTTATTTTCTTCATTCCCGTCGTATCCTTGTCCGACCTAACCTTCATTTCCAGATTATTAGAAAGGTCGAACTGCACGCTACCCGTCATTGCACTGGGCGCCGTACCATAGGTTCCGCCACTGAACGGAGAATAAGTGACAGTGGAAACCTGTCCGTTGGCATCCGTCCGGACATAAGTATCATAGAATCCCCACCTCGGAGTACTGAAGTCCGGAGCATAACTGAACGTAACAGCAGGCGTCATCATGTGACGAATTGTCTGTATCTTCTTGCCGCCAAACCAAGGCGCAGGCGTATAGAAACCATAAAGTTTCGTATTGGCACTCAACGACATACTGAAGTTATAGACGTTGTAGAAACCCTGCAATGTATCGCGCTTCACCCTGCGATTCTCCTCATCCCACGACTGCATGACCTTGGTGGTGTACATACGGTCCACAAATGTAAAGCCGGGAGTAACATTGATATACTTGAATATAGGGAAACTGGCATTGATGGGTATCTGGTGGCGCATACCGTTACGCCAATCCTTCACCAAACTACTCTTAAAGAGAAGATTCTCCTTTGTATTGATACTATTTGTGAGCGAACCGGAGTAACTCATGCCAATCTTCTCGTACCAACGTTCCTTACCAGCAGTCTTCTTACGCTTGAAAGGATAGAATCGGTTGAGTTGGATATTGAGGTTAGGCAATGTAACAGACAGACTGCTGTCGCGCATGTTCTGGGAAAGGTTGAAAGTACTACTTAACGTCAAACCGATATCAGGGAATGATTTGCTGTAAGAAATACTGCTCGTACGCGTACTCTGCGTGTAACTTTCCGGATTATACATGCTGACCAGGTTATTACGCTCGTAACTGCTGGTGGCAAAGTTCACGCTGGCAGAGAAAGACTGCGTAGGATTTGCCTTCGGGTCTTGCCTGTGACTCCACACAACCTTAAAACTCTTTGATATTGCGAAGTCAGGCATATTCTTCTCGCCCGTCTGCGTGTACTGATAACTCAAAAAGAGGTTACCGTTGAAACGATAACGCTTTCTGTAATTGGATTGCAGAGAAAGTGCCCACGAACCCTTCGTATATATCTCGCCCAACACCTTGGCGTCAACGTAGTCATTGAAAGCAAAGTAATAACCACCATCGCGCAAATAGAAACCTCGCGATGTTTCGTCGCCATAAGAAGGCATGATAAAACCACTGCTGTATTTGCTCTTGAAAGGGAAAAAGCCATAAGGAATGGCCAACGGCAACGGGATATCTTCAACAACAAGATAAGTCGGACCGAAAACAATATCCTTGCCAGGGCGCATCTTGGCCCTCGTCATGTTGAGATAGAAGTGAGGATGCTCGGCATCACACGTAGAGTAAAAAGCCTTCTTTACATACATCGTGCCGCTGCTGTCACGTTTGCCATCCATACTCTTCATGAAGCCCTCGCCTTGCTGAGTATAGACATTCGAGATGAAAGCCTTGCGCGTCTTGAAGTTATAACTCATGCTGTCGGGTTCATACTCATCCTGTCCCTGCCTGAAAAGCGGTTTTCCCGTAACGTTTCCTACTGAGTCGGTACGACCTGTGGCATGCACCAAACTGCTATCAATAGAAATCCTGATAATGTCCGCCTCTAATTCCAGATTCTGATAATTAACCTTGCTGGCACCATAAAGATTGGCACGAGAACGGGCATAGTCAAAGGTGATTGAGTCCTCTGCAGAATAACTCACAGGCATATCAAGAGAACTCTTGCTGCGCGATGCTGTATCTGCGGAAAGCGTATCCTGCGTTGTAGTATCAGGCTGAATAGCATGAGCAGAAAGCGACACGCTGTCAGTACGAAGCGAATCACTAACATCCAACAGAAAGACATTTCCTCCTACAGGACGAGCCATCAGCGATGCCCAAAAGTAACACGCTGTCAATATCAATACTATCCTTGCCTTCAAACCAGTGCCTAATAGTTCCAAGTTGCAAAGATACAAAGAATTTAAGAATTAAGAATTAAGAATTTGGATTAACTTCCTATAAAGCGGCCTTTTTTAATACTTTTCTACCCAAAACGTGCCATCCAGGCCTTGAATACTTCAATTCCTTCACTTCCAAATTTCTCAAGACTTCGGATTGCCTGCTCCGGAGTTTTCTCTACGCCCGGACGTGTCTTGGAAAAGAATTTGTCGGCATAGCATATAATTTGTTCTTCAATGCTCTGTGGTGTGAAATCCTGATGAGGCAAAGGAAGATTCTGCCTTTCTATCTCAATTGCCGTCAGTCCGGTTCCTGTATGACGTTCCGCAATACGTGCATGCATATAAAGTCCCTCGCTGCGTAAAATCTCTGCTCCGAGAACACCATGACGAATATATGGCTCCGTGCCATAACAAAATATAGAAGGAGCATCAACCCTTACCACACCTATATCGTGAAGCATCGCACCTTCCCATATCAATTTCTCGTCCGCCTTCAGTTCCGGATGTTCTTTCGCTACACGCAAAGCCCGATTTGCCACATCACGACTGTGGCGACACAAGACCTCCTCCAACTGTGCGTTACCTTGACAATACTTCAGTATTATTTCTTCAACCATTCCGAATCTTATTTGGGGCAAAATTACTAAATAATTGGCAATACGTTGTCCGGAGTTCAGAGTTTTTTCGTACATTTGCACATTGAATTGTAAAATAACTGTTATAAGATGAAGTACGGATTCGATAACGACAAGTATATATCCATTCAGTCACAGCATATTCAGGAGCGCATCGCACAGTTCTCCGGCAAACTTTATCTGGAACTTGGCGGCAAACTCTTCGACGATTATCATGCCAGCCGAGTATTACCCGGCTTTCAACCCGACAGCAAACTGCGTATGTTGCAACGGCTGAGTTCATCAACGGAGATTGTCATTGTCATCAGTGCTCTCGACATCGAAAAGAATAAGGTACGTCAAGATTTGGGCATCACCTACGATGAAGATGTTTTGCGTCTGCGCTCCGAGTTCCAAAATCGTGGATTCCTGGTAAATGGAGTTGTTATCACTCACTATAACGGACAAGGCAGTGCCACCATTTACCGTAAACGATTGGAAAATCTCGGCATCCGTACATATTATCATTACAACATTGAAGGCTACCCCAACAATGTGCAATTCATCAATTCCGACGAAGGTTTCGGTCGAAACGATTATGTCGAAACAACACGTCCTCTCGTCATCGTCACTGCCCCGGGTCCCGGCTGTGGCAAGATGGCAGTTTGTTTGAGTCAACTATACCAAGAACGCAAACGAGGTGTAGAAGCCGGATATGCAAAATTCGAAACCTTCCCTGTCTGGAATCTTCCCCTGAAGCACCCTATTAACATTGCCTACGAATCAGCCACAGCAGATTTAGGTGATGTGAACATGATAGACCCATTCCACATGGATGCCTACAACAAGGTTGCCATCAATTACAACCGCGATGTAGAAATCTTTCCAGTGCTCAATGCTCTCTTCGAAGGTATCTACGGAGAATGTCCCTACAAGTCTCCCACAGATATGGGAGTCAACATGGTGGGGTTCTGCATTTGCGATGACGAAATATGTCGGCAAGCAGGCAATAACGAAATCATTCGTCGCTACTATACGGCCCTGAATAGAATGGCCGAAGGCGCATGTAATGAAGCTGAAGTAAATAAGATTGATTTGCTCCTTAAACAAGCCAAAATCAGCACCGACAACCGTCGAGTGACAGTAGAAGCACGTCTTAGGAAGGAAGAGTCGGGAGTTCCATCATCGGCAATCGAACTCGAAGACGGAACAATCATTACAGCAGCATCATCGCCATTGCTCGGCACAGCAGCATCGCTCCTGCTCAACGCAATGAAACATTTAGCCGGCATTGACCACGAGTTGAAACTTATTTCACAAGATTTCATAGAGCCTATCCAACATACCAAAATTGAATATCTTGGCGGACGTAACCCACGTTTGCATACAGACGAAGTTCTTGTAACCCTCAGCGTACTGAGCCGACAAGACGAGAACTGCCGCAGAGCACTTGCCCAACTACCAAGTTTGGCAGGCTTGCAAGCACACTCCACTATTATGCTTGGCGAAGTGGATAGAAAGATATTCAAAAAGTTGGGTATCGACCTTACGTGCGACCCTGTAAGGAAAAACTAAAACACAAATCAGAAGCGCTCCAAGAGCGCTTCTTTGCTTTTCGTCAAAAAGGCTTTATCAGTCATTCGAGAAGTCAGCAAGAACCTGACGATAGACTGTCAGCACTGAACTTTTACGGATAAATCCTACAAAAATACCTTCCTCGTCAACAACAGGCAGTGTCCATGCACCAGTCTTGTCAAATACACTGACCACGACATCCATCGAATCGTTTACAGAAAGCAGGGCTTTCGGCTGCGTCATAAGTTGCGACACCGTGAAATTCCTGTGCAATTCTGTACGGAAAATAAGATGACGGATATCGTCTAAATAAACTGCGCCAACAAACTGCATCTGCTTATTCACGACAGGGAAAACATGGTTCTTGCTGTTTGAAACTTGAGTAGCGACATCACCCAAGTTCATGTCAGAGTAAAGAACCTTGTCATAATGCTGTATCACGCTATCCATGCTCATCAAAGTGAGAACTGAACGATCGGTATGATGAGTGAGAAGTTCTCCACGTTGAGCCAATCGGATAGCGTAAATGCTATGAGGCTCAAAACACTTTATCGTAAGGTATGAGCCTACGGATACTATCATAAGCGGCATAAAGAGGGCATAGCCGCCTGTAAGTTCTGCAATAAGAAAGATACCCGTCAGAGGGGCATGCATCACACCGCTCATAAGTCCACACATTCCCAACATAGCAAAGTTACGCTCTGGGATATCGAAACCTAATACGTCGTACGTGTTCCAAAGACGACAGAAGATAAAACCGCAGACACATCCCAGGAACAGACTGGGTGCAAATATTCCACCACAACCGCCACCGCCATTGGTTGCAGTAGAAGCAAAAACCTTGAATATTACTATCAAAAACAGATAAACAAGCAGGTAATTACTGCCATAGAATAGAGAACGGTCCATTGCCGTATCCCAATCTGCCTGACCATTTCCGTTAAGCAGAAGCGTAATGAGGTCATAACCTTCACCATAAAGCGACGGGAACAGATATATTAGCAAACTCAGCATTACTGCTCCTAAAAGGAATTTTCTGTAGCGTCCCTGCAATTTGCGAAAAACGTTCTCGAGAAAACTCATGGTTCGGGTAAAATATAGAGCCACTAATCCACATACAATACCCAACGCGATGTAAGCGGGAATGCGGTCTACTGTAAAAGCATCTTGAAGGTGAAACTCGAAGATGGGATTTGTGCCAGATACTGCAAAGGTAAGTCCTGCTGCTGTAACACTCGTTACGAGCAATGGCAGCAAACTTGTCATTGTCAAATCTATCATCAGGACCTCAAGAACAAAGACGAGGCCTGCTATCGGAGCCTTGAAGATGCCTGCCACAGCCCCGGCTGCGCCACAACCGACAAGAAGCATCATATATTTATTGCTCAAGCGACAGAGTTTTCCAAGGTTGCTACCAATTGCACTGCCGGTAAGGACAATAGGCGCCTCGGCTCCTACACTTCCACCAAAGCCGATGGTAATGGCAGAAGCGACAATAGAGGTCCATGTATTATGGGGCTTGATGCGACTTTGTTTGCGGGCTATGGCAAATAGAATCTTAGTTACACCATGACCTATATCATCCCTTACAATATAACGGATAAACAGCATTGTCAGCCATACACCGACAACAGGATAAACCAAGTAAAGCCAGTTGGAACTCGTTGCGGCAAACTCGTGCGTCAGTAGAACTTCTATTTGCTCAATAAGCCATTTCAAGAGCAAACCCGCAAGAGCAGTAAAGATACCTACGAGCAAACTTATGAACAGAACAAAGTTCCTGTCGCTGAGATGCCTGCGACGCCAACGAAGAAGGAATGCTATGAGTTTCCTGTGATTCACGTTTACTTCCTGATTATTTGAATTTGTCCGTCGAGTCCCAACTTGATGATTTGACTGGGTTTGCTCTTGCTGAGGTCATTCTGACGAGACAACATAATATAATCCACACCTTTTTTTATCTCTTCGGATATTTCGGCAAAGCAAGACGGAGAGGGGGCTCCGCTGATGTTCGCACTTGTGCTGACGATGGCACGCTCGTAGCGATAGCAAAGTTCGTGACTGATGTTCTCCCTTGTCACTCGAATCCCTACGCTGCCATCTTCAGCAATGAGACTTGGAGCAAGATTGACTGCTCCGTCGAGGATGAGAGTAAGTGGCTTTTCTGCAAACTCCACTAAATCCCAAGCAACATCTGGCACCTGTCGCAAATATCGTTGCATGCGGTTGGCATTATCCACAAGACATATCATTGCCTTGCTGTCCTCGCGCTGTTTGAGTTGGAATATGCGGCGAACTGCTTCCTCATTGGAAGCATCGCAGCCAATACCCCAAATCGTATCAGTCGGATAGAGGATAAGACCTCCTCTACGCAAAGTCTGTACGGCAGTCTTAATGTCCTCTGCTATTTGTTTTTGAGTCATCTTATCAGAATTCGCTTGTAAAGTGGAATCTTATATGTTCAAAGTCTTGTTGAGCCATTTGCAGAACATAACCCGAATCGGCAAGGAAAACATCTCTACCTTCTCTGTCGCGGGCCATATACTGATGCTTACGCTTCTTGAATGCCTCGAGTTCACTTTCATAACCGGGCATTGCTTCCACCCAACATGCCTTATACAGGCTTATTGGTTCCCAGCGACACTTTGCACCATATTCGTTCTCGAGGCGATACTGAATAACCTCAAACTGCAACTGACCGACGGTGCCTATGACCTTACGATTATTGAACTGATTGATGAACAACTGTGCCACACCTTCGTCCATAAGTTGGTTGATGCCTTTCTCCAGTTGTTTGGTTTTCATCGGGTCGGCATTCTCGATGTACTTAAACATTTCAGGGGAGAAGGAGGGAAGGCCACGATAGTGCAGTTTCTCACCTTCGGTAAGTGTGTCGCCTATCTTGAAGATGCCATTATCGGGCAAACCTACAATATCACCGGGCCAAGCCTCATCGATGGTCTCCTTGCGTTGTGCCATGAATTGCGTAGGGCTGGAGAATCGGAGCGTCTTGCCTTGGCGGACATGCAGATAAGGTGCATTTCGAACAAACTTGCCTGAACAAACCTTACAGAAAGCAATACAAGAACGATGGTTCGGATCGATGTTTGCCGTTATCTTGAAGATGAAACCCGTAAATTTAGGTTCGTCGGGGGTAACAGTTCTCTCTTCTGCCTTTGTCGGGCGAGGATAAGGAGCAATCTGAACAAAGCAATCGAGTAGTTCCTGGACGCCAAAGTTATTGAGAGCAGAACCGAAGAAAACGGGAGCAACGTCTGCATCAAGATAACTCTGCACGTTGAATTCTGGATAAACACCATCCACGAGTTCGAGGTCCTCGCGGAGTTTTTCAGCATCTTGTTCCCCTACTCGGTCGTTCAGTTCCTGGCTATTGATGTCAACCTCCACTTTTTCTGTCACCTTTTGTTTGTCGGGGGTAAAAAGGTTGAGGTTCTGTTCGTAGATATTATAGACACCTTTGAATCTCGCACCCTGGTTGATAGGCCAAGAGAGAGGGCGCACACTGATTTGCAATTCTTCTTCCAACTCGTCGAGAAGGTCGAAAGGATCTCTACCTTCGCGGTCCATCTTGTTGATGAAGATGATAACGGGAGTTTTGCGCATACGGCAGACCTCCATCAGTTTTCTTGTCTGTGTCTCTACACCTTTTGCACTATCGACAACGATGATTGCACTATCGACAGCAGTCAGAGTGCGGAAGGTGTCTTCAGCAAAGTCCTGGTGACCGGGTGTGTCGAGGATATTGACTTTATAACCTTCATAGTCAAACTCCATCACGGAGGTGGTCACACTAATACCACGCTGCTTCTCGATTTCCATCCAGTCGCTCGTGGCACTCTTGCGTATCTTGTTACTCTTGACAGCACCTGCCACCTGTATCTGGCCACCGAAAAGCAACAATTTCTCGGTGAGGGTTGTCTTACCAGCATCGGGATGCGAGATAATGGCGAAGGTGCGTCTGCGTTCTATTTCACTTATCATTGATTATAATTCAAATTATATAAATTCAAATATCAAAATTGCTTCGTCTTTTCTTCTCCGAGACGGAGCAGTTCGCTGATAGGTTGGAGGGCTGCTTGTGTTCCTGCCGAAAGGTCCTTGCCTTGCATGCGGAGCAATGTGGCTCCGTAGAGTGCATCTATGCAGTTCTCCATCTCATGCTTATCCTTGTTGTTGCCTTGCGAACGGAGAGTCACAATGTGTGGCAGTGCTTTATAGTAAGCCGTCTTGTATGCCTGCTCCTCGCCGTCCTCAAGAAGTTCGCGATGATGGTCTTCCATGAGGTCGATGGTGTTCTGTACCACACGAATATGTCCGGTCTGTTCTTTTCCTTCCTCGCGCATCATTCGTGCAAGAGACTCATACCATTCCTTTGCTTGCTGCAACTGTGTGTCGTCATAACCGAATCGAGGCAGATATTCCGCAGCAATGCGTTCGGCATCAAGCCCGTAAGCACGCACCAAATCTTCTGTCTGATACATGTAAATCAGGTAAGCGCTGACACTTTGACTTCTGAGTTTCTGTGCTATGAACATATTTCTCTATCTGAATAGCGTATAAATCAATCCCACCGACGACGCCACCATTACCAAAAGGCCAAGCAAACGGTTGAGCACACTGATGGCGTTCATGTCGAAACGGGAACCAAGTTTATTGAGGGCGGTTGTCAAGCAGAGCCACCAGACTATTGCACCCACGAATACTCCGGCATAGCCTATTGCCTGTTCTGCCGGATGGTCGGGCACGACGAAACCGCAACGGGCAAAGAGAGCAAGAAAGAGGAAGACAATGAGCGGGTTGCTTGCCGTTATGGCCAAGCCTGTGAACATATTGTGCCAGAAACTGCCCACCTTCCCGCTCGACTTGTGGGGTTTTGTAGGTTTCACGAAATAGGTGTATGCACCGAAGAAGAAAAGCATGATGCTGCCCAGTATCTTAAGGCACAGAACAGTTGTGGGACGTTCTATGAAGTCCATCACGAAACTCATGCCCAAGCCCGTCAGCATGGCATAGATAAGGTCGCTCAGTGCAGCGCCCAATCCTGTAGCAAAGCCATACCAACGCCCTTTGTTGAAGGTTCGTTGAACAGTCAGCACCCCTACGGGTCCCATAGGTGCGCTTGCCACTATTCCCACCACCATACCTCGCACCGCAAGGTCTATGGCGTTGACAGATTCAATCCACATCATTTCGGGCGCAAAAGTACGAAAAAAAGTTCATAAGTCATAATAATTCTCCATGCATGATAGTTTACTCTTCATTTTTTTATATATTTGTGCAGAAAAACGTCAGACAACGATGTCAACAAATTACGCTAACCATTAACTCATAAATTCATAAACTAAAACAATGGACAAATTGAAACCCTATGTAATTGGTGTGGACCTTGGTGGTACCAACACCGTGTTCGGAGTAGTAAACGCTCGTGGCGAAGTTGTAGCAGAGAACAGCATCAAGACACAGCAGTACAAGACGGCTGAAGAGTTCGTCGAGGCAGGCGTGGCTTGCATGAGGCCTCTGTTGGAGCAGATTGGCGGTGCCGATCAGGTTCAGGGCATGGGCATCGGTGCTCCTAACGGCAACTACTACAATGGCACCATCGAGTTCGCTCCCAACCTTCCCTGGGCACACGACGGCATCATTCCTTTGGCCAAGATGTTCAACGAAGCCACAGGCATTCCCGTTAAACTCACCAACGATGCCAATGCTGCCGCAATGGGCGAAATGGCATACGGTGCTGCACGTGGCATGAAGAACTTCATCGTCATCACTCTCGGCACAGGCGTTGGCAGCGGTATCGTCATCAACGGCCAGTTGGTATATGGCAGCGACGGCTTTGCCGGCGAACTCGGTCACGTTGTAATGGACCGCACAGAGAAGGGTCGCAGTTGCGGTTGCGGCCGCACAGGTTGCCTCGAGGCGTACTGCTCTGCCACTGGTGTAGCGCGTACTGCTCGCGAGATACTTGCCACCACCGACCGTCCTTCTTTGCTTCGCGACAAGCCTGCCGAAGAAATCGAATCGCTCGACGTAAGCATTGCTGCAAGCAAGGGTGACGAAGTGGCTAACGAAATCTTCCAGTTCACAGGCAAGATGCTGGGTGAGGCTTGTGCCGACTTCGCAGCCTTCAGCAGCCCCGAAGCCTTCATCTTCTTTGGTGGTCTTTGCAAGGCAGGCGACCTCATCATGAACCCCATCAAGGAAGCCTACGACAATGCCGTTCTGAAAATCTTCAAGGGCAAAGCCAAGTTCCTTGTTTCCGGCTTGATGAATGCCAACGCTGCCGTTCTGGGTGCAAGTGCATTGGGCTGGGAAGCAGCAAACGAGAACTAAACGAAGAACATCCCATTCCATACAAAAGCCTCTCCCTATCTGCTTGGGGAGAGGCTTCTTTGTATGTGTGAAAAGGTTTGTTTTATCGTCTTTCTACGAGTTTCTTTTTCCCACCCTCGATGTAGATGCCTCGCGCTGGTTTATCGAAGAGTTGCCTGCCTTGCAAGTCGTAGAGCCTCGTTGGCGAAGAAAGAATTTGTTGGTTACGTAAAGACGTCGGATTACCAGCCATACATTCCAGTTCCACCGTCTTATTGTAAAGTTGAACTTGATATGTTCCTTTCTTGAAATTTGATATGCGCGCTTCTATGTTGTAGTTGCTGAAGCAATCCACATCAGCTAAAGAGTAGGTCTTGAAAGAAATATTGTCTCCCTCCAGCACACAAGCAGCATAGGGCTGCAATGCGCAGGACGTGCGAAGCCAACCCCACACTCGAAGCGTATCGCCCAAAAACTCTGCGTTCAAGTTGGTTGGGGCGGTACTCCACTCCATATATGCCTCCCAATCCTCGTCTGTCTCAATTTCTCCGCCTTCCCATTTTGCTTCCGAAAAGTCCATGTCTGCAGTCTTGACATACTGATTGTTGGGATAAAAGCAATAGCAGAAGAAGTCCGAACCATCTGTGTCTTCATCTGTATCGTATCGAGGACTCGTCAACAGATATATTTGTTTGTAACAATCGTTTGCACGCATAATGCCTGTATAGACAGAGCCAATCCCCTCCATCCAAACATCGCGTTTCCCCTCTTCGCTCCGGAGTTCTATCAGACGCAGACTTCTGTTGTTCGCCAAAGTGTCGCGCACATCGGTCACGCGATATTCCTCTCCATTGAAAGTGTCGGCAAAGGTGTCGCCCTGTTCCAAGCCAAAATCGAATAAAAGATGTTCCGAATTGGTCCTGGTGTCATAACAAAAGAATTTTGTTCCGTCTTGTCGGAGCAGAAGAAAGGACTCCTCATATTTGTTTCCTTCGAAATAAGCCGAATACCGCCAATACCTTTGTTCGCCGACCATAACATCCTGATGCGGTTCAATGTATAGTGTCTCATATAGCCCTTCTTGTGTAACCACGAAATAGGTTCCCTGAAAGTTTGCAGCAACGTTCGAGTCCTCTTTTGCAAAACCATTGGTGTTACACAAGAAAAGCAGCAGGAATATCAGCAAAGTTGATTTCATATAATAAGTTTTCAATGGTTAGATGTTTTTAATGTTATACAAAAGTCCGCCCAAATGTAGTGCTTTTTTTTTTTTTTTACACACAAGACTTCAAAGAATTATTTTTTAATCCATTGAAAAAGAAATCATTCTTTTCATCCGCAGGGATAAGACACCAGGCAAAAAATAACCTCTCTAAAGAAGTTTTGAAAACACTCCAGAGAACTTCGCCAACTTCTGCAGAGAAGTTGGCCGACTTCTCTGCAGAAGTTGGGCAACTAAACACGTGAACTTTGCCGGAAGGACTGCAGGGTGATCATCCGCCTGCAACAAAACCTCAAAAAGAGAACGGCTCGAACCATTGCCACCAAACTTTTTTCGGGCGGAGATACCGCGATTTCATCGGTTAGTTTACCACACTCCCCAAAGCAGTGTACCATCGGCAGACTGTCCCTCTGCATCAATGCTCAAACTTGTCTGACGCGAGTTGTTATAGAAAGTGATGTTGGCTTCTCCGTTCTCGTCCAGTTGAAGATTGGGGTTCCAATACAAAGTCCTGCGATAGTCCTTCTGTCCCTCCGGCAACTTGTGCTTGCTGTAGTCGGGATGATAGAACTCGGCAGATGTGCTATAACCGTCCATTAGTATATAACGATCTCTGTAAGTAACACGCCTTGTGTCGTCGAGGAAGCGATGCAGATCAACAACCACTTCGGGCTGGTCTGCTCCATAGAATAGGTTGCTCCCCTCCTTTCGTGGTGAGTAGTCAGTATAGACATACACCTTGTCGAGATTTTCCAAATGGTTGTACTTGAGTTGTTCTTCTTTTACCTGAATACTGTTCACGTAAATGGTCCTTCCGTCCCATCTCCTGCTTGCGCTGATATTGCCTTTTTCCTGACCCATGTCGCCAACAAGCAGCCGGCAGAGGATGTCGCTGAACGACCAAGAACCGGCAAAGAAGGCGGAAGTAAGTCCTGCATCCACCAACTGATTGTATGCATCGTAGACATCCATCACGACAGCGGGTTTAGTCAGGTCAACCTTCCGAAGAATCCTTCGTCTTGCCTTTACCTGAATTTCACGAAGACTGGTCACATCATCAACTTTTGTTCCATCAGAGCGTACATTGTCGTCCTTCGACATAAACGTCTGCTGGTAGTATTCGAATGGTTTGACAAAACGTGGATAGCATCTGTGTACCCTTATGCTGTAGTCGGCCCATTCATTGGCATCTGGCAGTAGCCATTGGTGAGACGTTTTCCATCCATGCTCATTGCCTTTCCTACGCTGCTTCTCTTTTTTCTTCTCGTCTTTCTCAGTTGCTTTAGCGAGGTTTTCGAGGCTTGACGCAGCCAAGTGCATGAAACAATACCCTCCGAAGTGCGGAGCCTGAATGCTGAACTTACCGTCTTCTCCCACCGTTATGTCTCCATAGACAGACGGAGAACCTGGCTGAACAAACTCTGCATGAAGACGTGTCTTCTTGCCGGGCTCGTTAAGATATTCCACATCGTATGTCCCGCCCCTACGACTCACTTTGATGCTACCTTCATCGTTGCCAGTTTTCTCCACGTATGTTTCCTTTTGCAACCAAAGCGGTATGGGGCATTCTAGTGTTTCTTTCAATTTCATGCCGTCATCCTCCATTTTAAGATAGAAGCCGTCCTCTTGGTCGAGAGGTGTGTACTTGCAGACTTCACCCACTATCATTTGCGACTTTTCGTAGGGCTCCACAATCTCTGGCTGCTTGATGTTAAACCTTCGCCAACCTTGCACCATAAGCAAGAGGTCGAGGTGATGTCGGTGTTCTGCATCGTTCTTCTCGAAATAGTAACCAGGATTCTCTACGAAGCCCTTGATGTGACTGGACAAGAGCATCTCAGTCATGATGTTGCCATTGTCGTAGATGAGGTCGCTCGAGACATTGTCCCTTACAGAAACGGAGAGAGGAGTGTTCGCCTGTCCTCGCACTTTCAGAGAGACTCGTTCAAGAGGCTCATAACTTTCTTTCATTCCAAATATCTGCAGAGGAGCATCCATTTGTTTATGGACAAAGACAAGTCTGTCTGACAGAATGTGTCCCTTTCTCGTTAACGTAAGTTGGGCAACACCGGCAGGCAGGGAGTCCTTGCTTACTGTAATGACATTACCTTCGAGAGGAACCTGCATTCGTGGTCTGCCACAAGCAGTGACCAAAAGCAGGATGGAGTCTCCTTCTGTACCTTTTATGTCAATATCTGCCTTGACGGAAAAGTCGTCCTGCTGAACCTTCATGGCAACTCCTGATGGGAGAATGTCGGGAAGAGAAACCCTTGTCGCTTCCCCCGCCTCCTCTTCAAAGATTGCTTTGTATTTGCTATCCTTTTGCAGGCAAAGTTCCAAGCACCCTCTTCCTCTGTTCTCGGTGGTGGCATAAGATATGGTATCGCCCATCTCGTCCAGCACAAAGAGTTTGCCTTCAACATACTTGCCTTCGCCGTCCCTTGCTTCGAACGCTACTCTCTGACGGCTTCCGCCTATCAAGTTACCGCCCTCTGGGAACAAGGAAACGATAGGTTTCTTTGAAATCTTCTCTGGAGCATAGTCTCTGCGAAGAGGGCGAACCGTCATGTCCCGATAGTACTCGCCAGGCTCTACGGGTTTATCATAAACAGGAAACACACGGCTATATAATTTGTCATAATCCACGAAGTACTCCTCGGCATATTTTTTCTTCAAGAACCACCGGTGCATATACTTGTCGTGTGGATGCTCTTTCCTGCCGAAGTTGAGTTGCCAACGTGTATAGGCCCTTAGTTCAAAGAAACCAGCATAGAGCGTATCTTCAAGGCAAAAACTACTGTTCGCTTGACCATCCTTCAAACGAAGTACTTGCCTTTCCACAAGATAACCGTCTTGGTTGAGTAACTCAACATAAAGCACTTCGCTGTGATCAGTCGGTTTCCCCGTATCACTTCGCTGGACATAAGC